>Ga0247742_10000016_pt1 | contig 168563 bp, 157 predicted proteins | sample UWRJL208509C2_FD_180944 | JGI IMG/M metagenome (GOLD analysis project Ga0247742, IMG submission 180944) | Plant litter microbial communities from Arlington Agricultural Research Station in Wisconsin, United States - UWRJ-L208-509C-2 | ecosystem: Environmental > Terrestrial > Plant litter >...
CCAACGCGCGCCGTGGACGCACCGCCACCCCGACCTCGCACAACCGCGCCGCCTCGGCCCCGCTGATCTGCCACAGCTCCGCCAGAAACGACGCCGGGGTCGCATGCCCTGCACGGCGAGCGGCGCCGTCCGCCCCCAGGTGCGCCGCCGACTGCGTAGCCAGCTCTCCGGCCAGCCGGACCCGGATCGCATCCAGGGCACGCTGCAACGTCCCCGCATCCGTCACCCACCGCAACAACCCCTCGACCGGCAGCCCGGCGACACCGTCAGCACACGCGCGCGACAGCTCGGCGAGGAGCGATGCGAGCGCGTCCGCGGTCGGAGCGGTGGAGGTTTCCATGCAGCGAGTCTCGCACCGACCACCGACATTCCGAGCGCCAATAAAACCCCTGACCAGGGTTTCCTGTGTATGACGACTGGAATGCCCCACCTGTGGAGGAGGGGAACCAGAGAGGAAGACGAGCGAATGGAATGAATGAATGAAAGAACGAGAGAAAAGAAAGAAAAAAGAAACGGCCCGCCTACCTTTCGGTGAGCGGGCCGTTCTATTTCAACAGCGCCGCGGAGCTCAGCGGCGGAGCCGAATTCAGCAGCGGGGCCGAGTACTGCCGCGGAGCAGAGTAGTGCCGGGGGAGCTAGCTGCGTCCGGTGACGCGACGGCGTCGGACGACCAGCGCCGCACCAAACAGCACGGCCAGCAGTGCGCCGATCACGGCCCCGCCCAGATCGGGTGCTCCGGTGAACGCGAGGCTTCCGTTCGCCGCGGTACCGGGCCTGGGCGAACCGATGCCACCGGCACCGTTGCCCGCACCGCCACCGGCACCGTTACCGGCTCCGTTACCGGCTCCGGGCGTACCGGTTCCGGGTCCGCCACCGGGGGTTCCCGGGTCAGCGGCGGCCGTGATCCAGAAGGCGACGGTGTAGGTGCGCGTGGCCCTGCCGTCGGCAGAGGTGACGGTCACCTTCTGCGAGCGTGCGTCGAGAGCATCCGCGGTCACGAGCGGGTCGGCAAGTCGTAGCGCCGGCGTTGCTGTGCTCACCGTCGCACCATCGACCGTCGGCTTCGCGGACACAGCCGGAAGCGCCTCGTCTGCGGGCCAGTCGACGACATAGGTGCGGGTCTCCGCGTCGAAGCCGTCGATCGCCACCCCGCCCACGGTGATCGCCTTCGCGGTCGCCACGGCCTGCTGGGTCTCATCCGCGTAGTTGCCGACCGAGACCGAACCGTCCGCGTTCACGGTGACCGAGGCGGTGAGCGCCTTGGCCAGGTTGATGCGCTCCCAACTCGCGTCACCCTGTGCGGTGAGGTCGAGCGGCTGGCCGGAGTCGACCGCGGTGAGCTGCAGAACTTGGGAGCGCTGCGCATCCGTGAGTTCGGGGAACGCCGTACTGAGCAGCGCCGATGCCTCGGTCGGGGTGATCAGCGGCTGACCCGACGCCGCCACCTGCGGGAACCCGTAGGTGAGGCGCTGCGTGTACAGCTCGGTCGCTGCCGCGGGGGAGAGGCCCGCGTAGGCGTCACCCGAGCACTCCGCGAGGGTGTCCCCGTAGCCGTTGTCACGGCAGAGAGTGAGCAGTGTTCCCTCGAGTTCGGCATGCGCGGCCGACAGCTTCGCCGCGAACTCAGGATCAGCCCAGCGGTGCGCAACGGTAGCCTGAGCGACCATGCGTCCTCCGATGACGTCGAGCGGATAGTGGAACCCGAGCACGACACGATTGTCGCCATACTCCGATGCACGGGCCAGCAGCTGCGGCGCGAGCTCCGGCAGCAGCGTCGCCATCGTGGTGCCGAACGTGTATGCGCCGAACGTATGCCCGCTGGGGAATGAACCACTTCCCGCCAGACCGTCGTAGCCGCCGTTCTTCGAATCGTAGATACGCCCACCGCTGCTGGCGAGACCGACGCGGAGGAACGGGCGCAGGTACTGGAAGTACGGCTTCGCCGCATCGGCGCCGCCGAGACCGCCGGCCACGCCGTCGATCATCTCTCTGGTCAGCGGCAACTCGTTCTTGTTCATCGCGTCGACGAACAGCGGACCGAGCTTCGATCCCAGCGCATCGGTCATCGTCGCGAGCGGCGAATTGTCGGCATCACGCTGAGCGCGATCGACCTGCGCCGAGGTCGCAGCATTGTTGATCGCGACCGCCTTCACGTCGTTGAACGCCGTGAGGGTGCTCGGGTCGGCGAGCCTCTTGTTCGACCCCATCACGGATGCCGGAAGGCTCGAGAAGCCTCGCAACAGGTAGACGTTGTAGTCGACCCCGGTCGGGGTGGCCGGCCACGAATCCGAGGGGTACTTCGCCACAGAAGACGTCGCCGCGACAATCTCCGCCGGCGGCGCCGTCGTGGTGACCGGTGCCGTCGCAACGGTGGGAACGGATGCGCCGACCGCGTTGAGCGCGCTGACCTGCGCCGTGTAGGCGACGGCCTCCTTCAGCCAGCTGAAGGTCACCGACAGCTGGGTCGGGTCGTCGATCGTGATGCTGTGACCGTCGGAGAGAGTGACCTGCCAGCCGGTGACCGGCGAGCCGCCGTCATCCGTCGGCGCAGCCCAGCGCACGCTGACGCTCGACGCGTTGACCGTCGCGGTCGGCGCCTCCGGGGCACGGGGAACCACGACCGGTCTGCCGGCCAGACCGTTCATCGCTGAGCTGAGGCTGTCGACCGCTGACTGGAGCGCGGCATCCGCCGCGTTCAGATCAGCCGCAACGGCTGCAGCCCCGATGATCGCGAGACGGAAGGCCGCCCAGGAGTCATCGGTGTAGCGCGAGTTGGTGACCGCGTTGGCCACGACGAGCAGGTGCTCGAGCTGCAGGCGCGTGTTCGGCTTCAGCTGACCGGCCGCCAGACGCAAGCTGAGCGCCTGCCCGTCGACCGCCGTCTGGGTCGCGGTGGTGGAGGCCACCATCGCCCGCGCCGCCTTCAGTTCGCGGGAGAACACCGCGAAGTCGATGCTGCCGAAGCGGTCGCCCTGGTCGGCCAGCGGTGCGGTGTCGGCGATCGCCCTGTTCAGCTCAGCCTTGTCGACGCCCTTGGTGAAGGTGAGGTTGTCGATGTTGGAGACGAAGCGGTGACCGTCGTCGATCTTCGTGGTGTGCAGGGCAAGGTACACGCGGTGGACGCCACTGATCGACCTGGTCAAGGTGATCGCAGACGTGCCGGCCTTGCTCCAGTCTGTGCCGGTCGCCGCGAGCGGAACGGAAGCGTACGGGATGCCCGGCTGTGCCTGGTCGTAGCCGTCGAGGTACAGATCTACCCTCGAATTGGCGCCGCCGCGGTTCGAATTGTTCACGTAGTGCACCGAGAGACCGAACAGCGGGGTGCTGTCGAAGTCGATGTCGCCGTAGTCGAGCCAGTCGTTGTCGTTCGTACCACCGAGGTTGGTGACCGGGCCGTCACTCCAGGTGCTCTGTTCGGTCTTCAGCTCGGGGCCGGTCTTGGCGACGAAGGCCTCGGCCTCGATCACCTGCGACGTCTTCACGATCGGGGCGAAACTGACATTGTCGATGTTCGCGACGTACGTGAAGTTCGGCCGTACCGTCGTGTGCAACACCAGGTACACCTTGTGAACACCCGTGATGGTCTTGGGCATCGTGACCGAGGCGGTCCCTGCCTTCGACCATGCGTCACCCGTCACGGCGAGCGGCACCGTCGCATACGGTGCACCCGGGTTGGCCGCGTCGAAGCTGTCGAGAAAGAGATCGACCCGAGAGTCGGTGCCGCACCGGGCGGAGTTGTTCACGTAGTGCACCGACACCTTGCCCACCGCCGTCGAGCCGAAGTCGACGTCACCGAAGTCGAGCCAGGCTCCGTCATAGGTCCCGCCGATGTTGGTCACGCTGGTGCCGTCGCTCCACGAGCTCGACTCCGGCTTGAGAGTGCCGCCGCTATTCGATTTCGACCCCTCGGCTTCGAGCACGAGAGGTGAGACCGGGGGAGCGGTCACGGTGTCGCCGGTGGAGAACTGGAACCAGTCGAAGTTCGACACCCAGTCCTGGCCGGCGGGCGCGTCGAAGACGAGGGTGATCGCCTTCGCCGACATGAGGGCCTCGGTGTTGCTCAGGCTCGCGGCGAGGGTGACGTAGTTACCCCAGCCGCCGGTGCCCGGAAGGCTGGCGGTGCCGACGACCGGGCCGTTCTCGTCGCCCGCGTGGAGCGTGACGCCGGACGCCGGACCGCCAACCGCGACCTGGTTGGCGTAGCGGATGGCGAGGGTCTTCGGCGTCTTGCCGGTGAAGTCCAGCTGCCGGTACCGCACCCACGAGCCCGAGCTCACACCACCCAGGTCGCCCGCGGACTGGTAGGCCTCGTTCTTCAGTGAGCCGCCCGACCATTCGTCGGACTTCTCGGCCTGCAGCACGCGGTACGCACCCTCGTTGAGTGCCAGTCCGTCGATCGCCTTCTGCAGCAGAGCAGCGGATGCGCGCAGTCGCGCACTGGATGCGTCCGCGTTCGCCAGCACGTCCTGCGCGCTGGTCGACGCCTTCGACAGGGAACTGAAGCTGGCGAAGGAGTAGTTGCCCGGCTGCACCAACGCGGCGGTGTCGACCAGCTTCTGTAAGGCCTGACGATCCGCCGACGACACGGTGAGGGCGAGAGCCGTCCGATCGGAGATGCCCTGCCCGGTCAGCTGTCCGGCGGCCACCCCATCGGCCAACGCGGCATCCGCGAAGCTGACGAAGAAGCGCGCGTTCTTGGTGATCGCGCCCTTCAGCGTGACGGATGCCGTGGTCGGGTTCGTGACGATGATGTCGGCGACGATCGACTCGGGCAGGCCACTGATCGTGGCCTGGTGCGAGCGGATGATGCTCGACCCGACCGCGCCGGACAGCGTGGCTCCGCCGCCGAGGGTGAGCGTGATCGTCGTGTCGATGTCACCCGCCGCCGAGGCGGGGGTGGTCGTCTGCGATGCGGTGACCGGGTAGGTCTTGCCGGTCGAACCGCCGGTGTTGCCGGAGCTCGCGCTCATCGAGTACGAGGGCTTTCCGTCGGTTCCCCAGGTGGAGGCCGTCGAGCCCATCTTCACGGCGAGGGTGCGACCCGCGAGCATGTCGGAGTAGTCGACCCAGGTGTTCTTGTACTCCGAGCCGCCGAGCGTGGCCGACTGGATGTAGAAGTTGTCAGCGGAGACACCGTCGGCGGTCACCGAGAAGCTGCGTCCGTCGTCGTAGCGGATCGTGGTCTTGTCGAAGAAGGGCGAACCGACCTGATACTGCGACGAGCCCGCGGTCACCGGGAACAGGCCGATCGCTGCGGCGACGAACATCGTCGACATGGTGCCCGCGTCGTTGTCCATCGTGGGCAGGAAGCCCTTCGGGTCGAGCTTGTACACCTCGGTCTTGATCGGGGGAGTGAACTCACCTCCGCCACTCGGCGCCTCGCCCGTGCCACCCGTCGCGATGTACCGGTTCCAGGTCGCCTTCGTGTAGATCGCGCGCGCCCACTTCTGGGTCAGGCCCGGCTCGCCGACGTAGTTGAAGAGGTACGGGGCCTGCAGGTCGATCTCGTTCGCGTTGGAGTGCAGCATCCGCGAACCGTCGTTCGGAGCCTGCTCACCGAACATGTTCTCGAGGGCGAGACGCGCGGCATCCGTGCCCCCCATGGCCTTCATGGTGCCTGCCATGTCGTAGGCGCCGTACCAGTTGTACTGCCACGGGGTGCCCTGGTAGAGGTTGGCGGTCTCGAAGCGCTCGTAATCGATGCTGGTCCAGTCGCCCGCCGCGTTGCGTGGGGTGAGGAGGCCGACCTTCGTGCCGTCGGCGGCCGTCCAGGCGCCGGGCTTGAAGACGTTGGCCAGCGGGAGCGCCGCCTGCGTGCGCAGGGTTTTCGCCTCGTCGGGTTTGCCGATCGAGTCCGCAATGATCGCGAGTGCCCACTGGTCGTAGCCGCGCTCGAGCGACGCGCCGGGCCGGTCGGTGATGTACCCCTGGCGCAGTTCCTGGCCGGTGTAGTACCCGACGAGGTTGTGCAGCGCGGGGTAGGCCTCGTCAAGGCGCGAGAATCCGGTGAACCCCTTCGACAGCGCGTCGGCGATGATGACGGCGGAACGCTCGAAGCGCACGGTCGGCACGCCCTGCATGAGGCTGTTCAGCGAGCCGGCAGATCCGGATGCCTGCTGGTCGGCGAACAGATAGACCAGCGATTGGATGAGGTTGCGGTAGAGGGTCGGATCCACGTAGGCGATCACCGAGTATTTGCGGAAGTCATCCCACGACGACCATCCGTCGTAATAGGTGAAGTCGTCCGCCGTGTGGATCGCGCCATCGACGCCGCGGTAGGTGCCGGTTGTGCTGGTCGCGTTCACGGGGGTCGCGAACATCCGGTACAGGTGCGTGTAGAACAGCTTCTTCAGCGAGCCGTCGGGGTCGCTGGTGACGGATGCGCCCACGTCGACCTTGCCGAGGCGGTCGTTCCAGTTGGCGGCCGTCTCCGTACGCACGGTATCGAACGACTTGCCGCCGACCTCGTTGCCCTGGTCGATCTTGGCCTGGTCTGCGCTGATCGGGGAGAGGGTGATGCGCAGGTCGACCGTCGAGCCCGCGGCCGGGTCTACGGTGATCACGGCGCCGGTGTCGACACCGCTCTTGGCAGCATCCGTGGTCAGCGCGGGGGAGTCTGCCCAGGTGCGCGCCGATGCCTTCTGGCCGGTCTCGGCGTAGTAATACATCGTGTAGTTGTTGCCGTTGAAGCCGCCGGCGAAGGATCCGGACATGCCGAGACGACCTTCCGGCAAGGTAGCCACGCTGATCGACGACGCGGTGCGGCCGGTGTAGTTGTTCGCGAGGTCGAAGACGAGCGAGGGAGCGGAACCCGCCGGGAAGGTGTAACGGTGCACGCCGGTGCGGGTCGCTGCAGTGATCTCGGAGTTGATGGTTCCCGTGGCTGCGGTCACCGTGTTGTCAGTACCCGTGATGGAGCCGAGGCCGACATGGTAGTAGCCCGGCGTGGCCGTCTCGTCGGAGTGCGTGAAGGGGTGCGAGTAGGTGGCGGTCCCGGGACGTGCCGTATAGGCGACCGAGGTCGGCACGACGAGTACGTCGCCACCAGCACCCGACCCACCGACGCCGTCGATGTTGGTGTTGGTGAAGCCCGCGATATTGGTCTGCGTGTAGTCGTAACCCGTGTGGTTGCGGCCCGGGACGGTCATCGGGTTGACTTTCGCGAGACCGTTCGGCGCCTGAGCGCCCGGCATGTCGTTGCCGTCGTCTTCGGCCGTGCTGACGAACGGGTTGACGAAGGACGTGTAGTCGACGGCCTTCGCCGCCGCCGGAGCCGCCGACGCCGTCGTCACTCCTGCCGCGCTTGCGGCAAGCGCGAGTGCGCCGACCATGATCACCGAGACCGCACGAGGCAGTCCCTTGGTGGTCCCGTCGCTCGACAGCGACCCCGACCGAGAAACGAACACAGAACCAACTCCAATTCAGGCACAGCAAACGGGCGCGACGACGACGGCGCGACGCACGGAACGTGGTCCGTACGAGGATTCGGCTTCCTGACAGAGTGCTTTCAATAGCCTGTGAGGCGAGCCGTCGAGGAGCGTATCGGCCTCAGGAGTAACGCAAGGCAGCCACCCGACAACGCGCGGGTAACGCCAGGTTGCCGGGAGGTGAACTCGGCGACGGATGTCGTCGGCTCACCTCGCGCGTCGGATCACGCCATGCAGCACACCGCTCCGCTCCGCTGCGCATACCCTCGAACTCGCCGATCGAGCGGCAACTCTCGCATCAGGCGCCCACGCGCTCGCTTCGTCCGACATCCCGGCAGAGCTCACCACCTACAGCAATCCGCTCACCTGTGCACCAGCTCTTCGCCCACTATGCGACAGACCCATCTCAGTTGATCAGGCGGGCGAAGTCCCTCTTCCTCCCGCACTACCCGCGCGTGCAAGAGTGGAGGAATGACAGCGCCGCCTCAAGCTCTGGATGAGTCCATACCGGAGCCGCTGCGCGTGGTCGTTCGCGCTGTCATCAAGCGCTTCCCTGGCAGGGTCGACATCGAGACAACCGCGCTACGCGACAGCGATGAATCTTTAGCATTGTCGTGAAAAGCCGATGGAGCCGAACGCTCCGGACGGAAGCGTACGTTCCTGCAAGTCAGGCGGAATTGGACTGCGTATCACCCGGAGGACACCAGATCGTTGGGCCGCACTCCGAACCGTGGTGAACAGGAAGTTCACACAAACATTGAATCTGAGGTTCTGACGCGACGTCCGCAGACCGCACTATTCGCAGCGGCGTTCATCTCAGGTGCGATTCCGCGGCGTCCCGCACGGCGTGAACGCCCAGCGGAATGTCGCACGAATGCAACAGCATTACGGCGGATGGAAGCGCCGATCCACTCTGCCCGGAGGTGGCACCAACATTTCGGAACCCCAAGCGGGAAATGATTGACAGCGCCAGACGCACTCGAAGCGCATAAATGCTATTCCACGCGTGGTCGCGAACAGCTCCTCCCAACTTGGGGGTCCCTGTAACAATTCGCCTCTCGTCGGACACTCTTATATGTGACCAATCCTGACGAAAACGAGTTCGAACTGTGGGAACGCGCCCGCCAAAACGATGGTGCTGCTTTCGCCGCCTTGTTCGAGCTGCATTGTGATCGCGTTTTTGCGCGCGCTCTGGGGCTTATGGAAAATCGGCATGACGCTGAGGACGTGACAGCCGCAGCGTTCTTCGAGCTATGGCGCAAGCGTCGCGCCGTGCGGATCGTTCGCGACTCTGCTCTCCCGTGGCTGCTGGTAACGACGGTGAACTTGGCTAGAAATGGCCAACGAACGATGGCACGGTACGAGCGATTGCTGCGCACCGTGGCCCGCTCCGATTCAACCGATCTCCCCGACGCCGAGGCAATTGAGACGCGACAACGCCTTCAGGATTCCCTTGCAGGCCTTGCTCCCGTAGATGGAGCCCTGTTCGTTCTGACTGTAATCGAGGGGCTACCCGTCTCTCAGGCCGCAGAAGCCGTCGGGCTGAAACCTGCGACTGCCCGAGTGCGACTCCACCGCGTTCGCCTGCGCTTGCGAGCGGAACTCCACGATCTGAACCCAACGATTCGCCCAGCTGAGGGGACCTTCTGATGACCGCCGGACAGCCTATCGATCGCGACTTCGCCACATCCATCCGTGCTGAGTTGGGAGCGATCGGCACCAAGAAAAGTCGACTTCAGCGTCGCCAACGACGCACCAGAATTGCTTTAGTAGGCGGTGTCGCCGTGGGAGTCGCGCTGGCGACCACCGGTGCCGCCATTGTGGTGAATACCTTCCCCGGAACCACCACCGTTACTCCTGCCGGGAATCCCGTGGATTCGACCCATTCCGGTACTGCGACGGTAGAACTCGGTGCTGCTCCCGCAGGAGTGAACTCGATCATTCTCGACATCACTTGTGTGAGCGACGGAGGAAAAATATCCGTCCCCCTTACGCCAGGCACCGTACAAGACGCGACCGGAACGATCGTCGACTCAATGCCAGAAACGACCGAATGGGATTGCGCCACACGGTCAACCACCGTCCACATCAAAGACGCATACCTTGCCCCAGACGCCACGTCCATCACTATTACTGCAGATCCCGGTACCAAATGGCGCGGAATAGCGCGCTATGGCAGCGCAAGCACGAGCCCCTGGGGAATCAACGCCAAAGGACAGACCTACGGCGCACCAAACAAGAAGTACGGGATCCCCGACCTGCAAGGAGCACTAGCCACAAACGGGAAACTCGGCTTCATCGACACCAAAGAATTCAACGCCTTCCACGGCACTGGGTTCATCAACGTCTACGAGTCAGACGGCACTACCGTCATCGGTGAGTTCGCAATCGGCACCCCATAGCGACAGAAAGAATTCTCCTCGCCAGCGATGTCTATCGACCGATAATGGCGCTGATGCTCGACGTCGACTTAGGCGTTGCCGAACGATTCGCCGACAGCGACGCAGAATCGCGCATCGCCCGCAAGCTCCTGCACCAGCTAAGTTCAGCAAGCGAAGGAGCATCCCATGATCGACTCAGCTCACGTCCTCAACGGTGGTGGTCATGCGGTGGTCAGGACAGAAGACCGGCATCCAGTCATCAGTATTGCTACGCACAACACAGCAATCACCTTGACGAATGAAGATATCGCGCGACCGCGAGCACTAGACGGTGCTACCACGACGCGCACTGCGACGCACCTGCCGCAAGGGCTATGCCGCTTGAATAGAAGTGGGCCCTGAGGGAATCGCGTAACCGAGCGCGTCTCCATCGCGCATGACCGTTCTTGCGAACTAATCCTTCCACCACGCGACTCGCGGATTGAGCCGCTCGGCCAGCGAACCAAACGCGACGCGGTCTATCTCAAGATAACCATCGTCGTCGACGTAGTAGATGCCTTTGTCGAACGCCGCGGCCAGCGTTCTCAACATGTCGGGAAGCGACTCATACTCGACAGGGCATTCGGCATACTCGATGCGAAATCGGCGCATGGGAACTGCATCCCTGTTGAAATCCGCGACGTAAAAATCGCCTCCACCATCGGCAAATAAGGGGAACCAGCCGCGCGTCCACCGCGGACTTTCACAAAACACTTTGTAATTTGTTAGCGCTTCGTCGAAGTCCGGGAAGTAGAAGCCAGGGAAAAGATGGCTGTCATCGAGTGAAATGTCACGCTTCGTACCGTTGTGCCACTCATAGAGAGCCGCCACCGACGCCGACGGAGCCAACCCGACATCCTCGAGTGCCGGCGCCACTTCAGCAAAACTCAGCGGCGCGTCGAGAGCAGTTAAGAGCGGCTCCCTTCCCAGCCTTCGCAGTCCCTTGCTGATCGATTCCAACGACTGATCAATGCTCGCTGTCACTCTGTGATCCCTTACTCCGAAGCTGTCTCCAGGTTGGACATCTGACCTCCGGAAGAACTGGCAGAGCACCCCACCCTGGTAGTGCTGCTCACCCAGAGGGACCAAACTCGTTGTCGCTCCACATCCGCCCTCTGCCGAGCATGCAAACAGATACTCTTCGATGGACATCCCGTTCGGCGACCGAGGAAGTCCTTTTTGAGCGGCTGTTCGATTTGCGTCCCGAACGTCTTCTGTCGTTCTCGTGATCATGCTTGGTTTACCGCTTGCCATCGCTTCGTCGAAATTACTTGCGATATAACGCCCTTGCCTCCTTGCCCACAACCGGATCGTCGACAAGGGCGGCGATCACTTTTGGCCCGCGGTCTCCGCCGAGGCGCAGCACAGGTCGCACGAAGAACACGCGATTGTCTCCCCGCTTAGTGTCAGTGATGAATGACACGAGGTCGTCGAGCTGCTTCACGGTCGCCGAGGCCGCAAGCGCGAGGGCGACGCCCGTTTCTTCCCCACGGTTTCGCGGCGCACGGTAAAGCTCGCGTAACCGGTCCCAAAACTGGATCGCCGGCTTGACCGCCAACGATCGCCCAAGCGCCTCCTCAACTTGATCAGGGTACCCGCCGCGTTCGAGATGATGCATGAGTATTGGCAGTGCCGCGGGATACGGGTCAGTCCGAGCAACGAGATCCCATAGCGATGACACGTCGATACCGACGTCGTGGAGATCAGCGAGGATCGGAGCCGCGGCGACCTGCAGCGCTTCGGCTCTTTCCTTGCGCGCTTTCTCGACCGCGTCAACTTTGGCGCGATACTCCGAGTCTTGATCGTAGAGCGCTTGCTTCTGGGCATCGAAACCCTGTGGCACGGAAACCCTTTGGCAAAATCGAACTTCTTCATGGAAGGAATCTAATGATGTTTACCGGACTCAATGGATCAAGATGTAGGTCGTTGAGTGGCCCGCTTATTTTTGTCGATTCCCGTACGTACAGGTCTAGCCTCAGCCCGTTGTCGCTAGCGTAATCCGTATAAGTCCTCACCTTGCGCGTGTTCGAAAGTTTCGCAACGTTCTTGACCTCGCTGACGGCTTCATCGTTTAGGCCGTCGAGAATCCGATTACGGCCGTTGATCGAAATGGCCGTTTTGAGCCCGAATGAGTAGCTGTCCGCAACGGCTTTCTCTCCTGCCTGGCCGACTCTCAACGCGGCAGCTCGCCCCTTGTCCGCAAGCAGCGCGGCCGGTTCAGATGCCGCAACGACCGCAGACGACGCTGCCTTTGTAGCGACCCGCGCAGCGATCGACCAACTGGCTTGGCCAAGCCCGCCTACTCCGCCGAGAGCGCCGCCAAGCGCGCCAAATCCTCCCGCGATGAGAGCGCCTTCGGCCGTTTTGGGTCCGGAAGTGAGTTCATAAGTTGCGACGCCTACCCCTGCATCGACCGCGGCGCCTGCAGCGATGCCAATTCCGACACCCACCACTCCGCAGACTCCAGCTGTCGCAATAACGCCGGCGGCGATCCCAGCACCGGCCAATATGCGGAGCCCAACCGAGCCCGCGTTAACCCATCAGTTGATGTGGCTGACAAGGCCAAGGAACGCGAGGGCGTCACGAACATTGTTCACGATTCGAGCTACATTCTGATCGTCTCCGGGAAGGTTGTCCGTGTAGATCGCGAAGCCGTCAATTGCTAAGGCTTCAGCATCAATCTCGAGGGCGACACCATGCTCCTTGTACAAGATTCCGTTTTGATCGTGGAGCTGGATCGAATATCCCTCCGAGCTTTCCACAAGGTTGTAAGGGAGTTTTTTGAATGTCTGCATTTCACATGGTCCTCCGACGTTGTGATACCCGATGTTCACATCATTCTCCAAGAGAGTGGGATACTCCGTCTGAGCCCAAATGCTCATCCGGTCGACACCTTTGATTTCGTTTTGGAACACGTGCACTGTGCCTGACGCCGTGCCTGCAAACTCCCTAGAAGCTTCGGTCCAGAGCGCCTTCCCGTGAGGTATGTAATCCATCCCGGTTTCGTTGATGGCTTTCGCAACTTGTATACCCCTGGCTGTCTGCCCCAAGGTAATCCCACCATTTGCAGCCGCCCATTCTCAATCTTCAGTCGTGTCTCATCAGCATGTTTGGTACGCTGATAATGCACATTATGTCAGTTGTCTGACATAACATCCCTCCGCACGGTCGGCACGGTGCCTCTTTCGCTAAGCGACGGAAGCCCTCGGCGCGCCCAAGTGCTACCGCGGCTGAAGTATTCAACGCAGGAGTGGAGCAGCAACACGGATGCCGGCAGCTCTCGACCTGTCGCGAGCTGGTACGCGAATCGCTGCGGACGGATTACCTTTTGACCTTCGCCGGCCTTAGTCCAAAACCGTCCGTAACCGTCCGTAACCGATAGCGCCGATCCATATCCAACAGTCATCGGCCGTGGGCCCTTTGACGACGTGAGACCAGAACCGATCCAGCTCGGTGACCTTCATGAGCTGCGACCTGTCGCCTAAGCGGAGGTTGCCAGCTCGGCGGTATCGAGCTGCGCGGGTGTGGCCTTTTCGAGCTGCTGGATTCGTGTCCGTGAGACGCCGAACGCGGCCGCGGTGGCGTCCAGTGTGTAGTGGTCGGCGCGGGCCGTAGCGACGGCCTGACGGCGGAGCGCGGCGGAGAGCTGCTGCGCCCGGCGTGCTTCTTCCTCTGCCTTCTCCGCCTCGTGCCACAACTCGCGAGCCTTCTCGGAAATCTCAACCGAGACGCGTAGCTCTAGCGTCTCCTCGGGAACGTCGAGATAGAGCGCCGCGACCTCCTCCGCAACGGCCTGCACCTCATTGAGCGTGCGAGCTTGGCCAACGGTATCGAGTTCGGGAATCGTCACCAGCCACCAGCGCCCGTCACGGGTGGCAATGGCATCGAGGGTACGTCGGGTAGTCATATCAGGTTCTCCTATCGCCAGCTCTGCGGAGTGGTCGGAAGCTTCTTCATCAGTTGCCCAACAATCCCGGCGGTCACTTCGCCATGGTTCGGGATGGACTCTTTCACTGACTCGTCTGGCAGTCCCCACAGTTCGTGCGAACCCTTGCCCTGACGAAGCAGCACCCGTCCCTGGGACTTGATGTGCTTGATGACATCTCGGTACTTTTGTGGCTTCGGCATAACTCTAGTATAGCCCCCCTGTACATTGCAATGCAAGGGGGGCTATAAGTATCCGAGGATAGTGGGCACTTCTGCCCCTCGCCCAAAGGGCCAGCAAACTCAAAATTCCCAGGCCGACGAAGACCTCATAACGTCATCGTTCGTTCCCATCGGGCGGGCGGAGGTGACGGATAATCGTTTCGTGGACAAAGAGTTGTGGGACGTCACGGACGCCAGCGGTATGCCCGTTGGCGAGACATATGAACGAGGTGCAGTTGGTTGGCCGACAGGTCGGTTTCACGTGGTCGTTGCGGTCTGTGTTTATCGCGCGGACGGCGCGGTCCTCATCACGCAGCGTGCAGCGGAGAAGGAATTCGCGCTCGGGTGGGAGTTCCCCGGTGGCAGTGCGCTCGCTGGTGAGTCCAGTCGCGAAGCTGCCACGCGGGAGCTGCGAGAGGAAACTGGACTAGTAGTTTCGCCTGGTGCGCTCACACTCGTCGACCGTTTCAAAGAGCCCTCGGCGCTACTCGACTTCTACGTCGCTGAAGCGCCTGCAAGTTCGAAATTGTCCCTACAAGTCAGCGAAGTCGCTGCGGCCCAATGGGTATCGACAATCGAGGTAGAACTTCGGCTTGAATCCGGGTTGATGGCCGAGCCATGGATCTCCCGCTTACCCGCGCTCTGGCCCATGACTCTCCGGCTGCTCCGAGATGCTTAGTGTGAAAGCGGAGTTCTTGCATCTAATGCAGCTCCCGTTATTTTTGCGCCGATAATCGTGACAGCCGGATCCGTCCGAGGGCCGCTGGGGGTCCTCTTGAGACCAGTCGCCGTGTCATTACGCTCGGCATCCGACCCTGTTCGGCCAGTCAGCGGGTTCGTTTCGTTGCGGTCGGCCGCTATCTCGAGGATTCTTTCACGTCCTCGATAGGCTGTTCACGTGAGCGATGACGCGAATGAGGCCAAAACTCGCGCGGCAGATCACCCTAGAGAAATACTCCGAGTGCCGGCGTTCGCTTTCTTCTGGAGCGCATCAACGCTTCGCTCATTCGGCACGTCGATATCCGGCGTTGGCGTTCAATATCTTATCGTCGACCTGCTGCAATCGACCCCCGCCGAGATCAGCGTCCTGAGTGCTCTCAGCGTCGCGCCCTACGTCTTCCTTGGATTGATTGTTGGCGCTCTCATGGACCGCTGGCGGCGCCAACGCACCCTGGTCTACACCAGCTACGGCAGGGCGCTGGCTTTGGCAGCGATTGTGGTTTTGCTGCTGTTCGGGGCGCTGAACTTTTGGTCACTGGCGATCGTCATCTTCGTGCTCGGCGTCTTGGTCCTCTTCGCAGACTCAGCTTCCCAGCCGCTCCTCCCCCGGATCGTTCCACGCCTCTCCCTCGTAAAAGCGAATGCCCGATTGGGGCAGAGCAGTACGGTCGCTACGACCGCAGGGCCGGCACTCGGCGGCGCTCTTGTCAATCTGACGGGCGCACCAATCCTGTTCGCGATCGACGCCGCTATCACGGCGATTTCAGCGATACTGCAAGGGCAGATCAAAGTCGAAGAACCGAAGCCAGCCCCTCGCAAACGTGGACACCACGTCGGCCACGACATCGTCGAGGGAATCAGGTTCACTTATCAACATCGAACGCTGCGCCCTCTCGCCCTCTCCGTTCACATCTGGTTTCTTGGTAACAGCATCGTGGCGACCTTGTTCGGCGTCTTCACCCTCCGGGAACTTCACCTCCCCGTGTGGGCTTACGGTGTCTCCGTCGCTTTCGGGGCGCTCGGCGGACTCCTCGGAGCGCTCACTGCGACACGCATCGGAGCGCATCTCGGCGCGGGATGGGCGATCTTCGCGGGGCGCGCACTCGTCGTGGTGCCCTGGCTCGTTTTGGCAGTTGTACCAGCCGAGCCAGCCAACGGCGTCTTTGTCCTGCTGACACTGGTTTCTGCTGTGCAGTTTGTCTACTCCCTCGCCATGGGCATAGAGGACGCGAACGACATCGGATATCGGCAAGCTACGGCGCCCGACGCCATGCAGGGGCGAATGAACTCCACCATCCGAACGATCAACCGCATCGTGTTCCTGATCGGCGCGCTCCTCGCGGGACTGCTTGCGACTCTCCTCGGCTACCGCGTCACCATCGGGATTGCAGCAATCATCTTCGCGATCGCCGCCATGATTGTGCTCCTTTCACCTCTCCGCAATGTGCGACACACAGACGCGAATCAGTGACACCACCTGGAGGTGGCAGATGTCCGACGTGGATGCAGCAGATACCCTCGGGCTCGGCGGTACCTACTTCGACCCCCTCTGGCGCATTCGCGTGGACCTCACGCCATTGGAATGCGAGCTACTTCGGTCCCCGTGGGTTCGGCGCCTGCAATTCATTTCTCATGCCGGAGCCGTTTCGGTCGCGACAACCCAGACATATTCTCGCCTGGAACACTCGCTGGGTGTTTTCGCGCTCGTTGCATACTTCACACCGCACGATGTAGCAGCTCGTGCTTCCGCGCCACTTCATGACATCGGCCACCTTCCACTCAGTCACACATTCGAAGGACTTCACGGTTTAGACCACCATGCGCTCGGCCGAGTCCGCATCATGTCGATGGATGGAGTGCTGCGCCGACACGGCCTGACGGCTGCCCAGGTGATCGCGATCGACGACAGAGCGAGGGAATCGGGCCGCTGCGGACCAGACGAAAAGCTGGGGATCGACCACCTGGACTCGTTCGTTCGAAGCGGCCAAGCCAACGGTCGAACCGTCACGAGCCCTCCCCTGCTGCTGGAGAACCTTCGACTCACGAACGGCACGGTGAACACAGACGCCGACACGGCACGCGAGCTCGTCAGACTCATCGTGGCCGAAGCACGAGCGCAACGCTCTCCGGTGAACGTCGTGTGCTCGGCGGTCCTCCGGAGCTTTACCCAAGCCCTGCTAGAAGCGCACGACGACCAGGCGGTGACGACATGGACAGACGAGGAGTATTGGTCCGCCCTGCTCAACGACCCCGGGGTCGGCGACGCGGCGGCTGACTTCCGACGCGCTCCTCACGAATGGATAGCAACACAGGTCCCCGTCAATAGTGCAGCACAGCGTCCCGCAGCATCGGGAATATCCTTTTCGATCACAAAGAGCTACCTCGCGCTGCCCACGGTCGACGGAGCGCGACCGACCGATCTTGTTGAGGTGACCGCTTTAGCCGATTCACTCCCCCTGCATTTCGAAATCAGAAGGTCTGTCGTGCCGATCGATACCACGCGCTGAATTGGCCAGAGCGCGGCTACGAGGCACCGCGCACTCCCCTCACATCGATTCGAGCGCAGCGATGATCGCATCTGTCAGGCGCGAGAGGTAATCCGGTGACCGCGGTTCACGAACCACGGCGAGGCGCCAGTACAGCGGGCCGGCGATGATATCGAGCGCCAGCTGCACGTCGATGTCCGCGCGCAGTTCGCCTCGCTCGATCGCCCGGTCCACCAGGCCAGCAGCCTTACGGCGCCGCGGGTCGCGAACAGCAGCAAGCAACGCCTCGGCCAGTCCTCCATTTCGGAAGCTCTCCGCGAGCAGGTCCGGGATGATCGCACCGGCTAGGGGGTGGGTCAAGGCACGCTCGGCGTCCGAGAGATACTCGAGCAGATCCTCCCGCAGCGTCGCCCCGTGTGGCAGATCGAGGGCCGCCAGGGCGACAGTCGTGACGATGGAGACGACGAGTTCCTGCTTGGACGACCAGCGCCGGTAGATCGCCGTCTTGCCGACGCCCGCCCGCTTCGCGATCGCCTCCAACGACAACCGCCCATATCCCGTGGACGCCAGTTCTGCGAACGCCGCATCGACGATCGCGTCGGTGACATCGGCCTGCAATACCGCGGCGCCCGCCGGCTTCTTCGGTCGTGGCTCATCGGGGCGGAGGGGTGTCGTCATGCAGCCATTCTACGTCGGAACGCAACCGTTGCGTCGTAACGCAATCGGACGTATGGTGGTGCTCCCCCACCTGCGCGATCGCATCGACGCACCGACAGTCACGGAGCAGCAATCATGAAGTTCCTCTTCGCCGACGAATCCTTCTCATTCGAGACCCTGCGGACGACCGGTTTCGCCTCCTACGGTGGCGCCGAACTCGGCGAGGTGCTGGCGACCGCCGCCGCGATCAAGAACAAGGACGAATCGTCCTGGCTCACGAGCTGGAGGGCGACCGCCGATCGGGTCAATGACCTTGCCGAACGTCAACTCGCCGCGGGGCACCGCGTGAGTGCGCGCGAGGCGTTTCTCCGCGCATCGAACTACTATCGGACCTCGGAGTTCTTCCGCCGCGAATCGCCGACCGGCGATCCGGTCGTCAAGGCCATCTCCACGGCATCCCGCGACAGCTTCGCAGCTGCCACACGCCTGTTCGACACTCCCGTCGAGCCGGTCGCGATCCCCTACGAAGACACCACTCTTCCCGGGTACCTCTTCCTCGTCGATGCGAGCGGCGAGCCACGCCCGACGATCATCTACAACAACGGCTACGACTCGACCCTCGAGGAGTCGTACTTCGCCGTGGCGGCAGCCGCTCTCCGCCGCGGTTACAACGTGCTGGCATTCGACGGTCCCGGCCAGGGCGCCGCGCTCCGTGAGCAGGGCCTCGTATTCCGGCCGGACTGGGAGGCCGTCATCTCTCCGGTCATCGATTTCGCTCTCACCCGGAGCGAGATCGCGCCAGACCAGATCATCCTCTTCGGCTACAGCCTGGGCGGTTATCTGGTGGCGCGCGCGGCGGCGTTCGACCACCGGGTCGCAGCGATCGTGCTCAACGACGGGGTCTTCGATTTCTACGGGGCGTTCGCGGCCGCCCTGCCGGGGTTTCTGAAGAAGTGGATCGACGAGAAGAACGACCGTGCCGCGAACCGCGTCATCCGGATGCTCGCGCGCCGAAGCACGCGGATTCGATGGGCCATCAACAACGGGCTGTGGGTGATGGGGGTGGAGTCACCGGCCCAGTACATCCGGATGACGAAGGACTACACGATCGCCGATGTCGCGGGCTCCATCACCTGCCCCACGCTGATCCTCGACGCCGATAACGACGCCTTCTTCAAGGGCCAACCACAACAGGTCGCCGCCGCGATCGGGGGTCCTGCGACGCTGACGACCCTGTCGGACTCGGAGGGAGCGGGCGAGCACTGTCACGTCGGCGCCATGTCCCGCCTGCACCAGGAGATGTTCGACTGGCTCGACGACACCGTACTCGTCCCCTCACTAGAGTCGAGAGCACGCCTCAGCCACCGCGCCTGAACCGCTCACGCTGCGCGGCGTGCAGCTCGCCGACCCATTCCCACCCCGGCTTAACCGCCGGCCCGAGCCGCGGGTCGCGGACATCCCGACCGTCGCGCAGAGCGATCAGGTACGCCCGATCGAGCGCGATCCACAGCTGGAATACTTGACTCATGCCCTCGCCGACCACACTGCTCGCTTTCACCGCTGCCGCAGCCGTGCTGGTTGCCATCCCCGGACCAAGCGTGCTGTTTATCGTGGGCCGATCGATCGCCCGCGGACGCCGCATCGGCATCCTGACCGTTCTCGGAGCGGACCTCGGACTGCTTGTGCTCGCCCTCGCGGTCGCCTTCGGTGTTGGCGCCCTGATCACCGCATCGGAGGTGGCGTTTTGGGTGATCAAGATCGCTGGTGCGGGCTATCTCGTCTATCTCGGCGTGCAGGCGATCCGGCACCGAAGGGTCGACGGCCAGCAGTCGTCCAGAGCTCGGCGGGGTGCCCTGGCAGAACTCGGACAGTCGTTCGTGGTCGGCGTCACGAACCCGAAGACCCTGGCGATCTGCACGGCGATATTCCCGCAGTTCGTCGATCCCGCTGCCGGCGCTGTGCCTCTCCAACTGGTCGTATTCGCCGTGATCTTCTGGCTGCTGGCCATGTTCTCCGACAGCGTGTGGGCCCTAGCGTCCGGATTTGCGGGGGCCTGGTTTGCTCGCTCGCCCCGCCGGCGCGAACGCCTCGCCATCGCCGGCGGCGCCATGATGATCGCGCTTGGAGGATACGTCGCGCTGGCAAAGCGCGCCTGACACACCTCGCCCGCGCCCATGATGCCCAGCGTTGCCGAGTACAACTGAGCGGCTGGCGAGCTCGGTGGGCTCAGGGAGCCTGGTTTACGAGTGCCACTTTGCCCCATCGTGGATGCTGTTTCGGCGAGTCTATGAGCGTCGGATGCCCGCGAGAACGGGAGGGACGCGCGGAGGACGTTCGTGTCGGGATGATGGCCATGACGGCCCTTGCCAGCATGCCTGCGGATCGCGCGGCGGCCGCCATCCGGAGGCTCCGCGACCTGATCCTGCGCGGAATTCTGGCGATACCGTAATCCCGACCCGGGTGATCCATCGATCCGGGTACCAGGTGCGCACCACCTCGCGCTCACGCCAGGTCAGTCTGTTCGCGACAACCGCTCACGCTGCGCGGCGTGCAGGTCGCGGACCCATTCCCACCCCGGCTTTACCGACGGCCCGAGCCGCGGGTCGCGGACATCCCGACCGTCGCGCAGAGCGATCAGGTACGCCCGATCGAGCGCGATCCGCTCCGCGACGTCATCCCCGAACCCGACCGCCCCATGTCCCGGAATGACGACCTGCACGGCCGCTGCCGCCTGCTCGAGCAGGTCGAGCGCGTCGAGATAGTCGCCGATCGGGTCCGGTGCCATGACACTGAGCATCGGGACGAGCGCATCCGAGAGCATGTCTCCGGCGACGAGCACGCCCGGCTCCTCGATCAGAAGCGCCGCATGACCGGGAGCGTGGGCCTGATGTTCGATGACGCGCACGTGCGGCCCTGCCCAGGGAACGACTGTCGCGCCCGCGGGCAGGCCCGCGACCCGCCCGAACGTGTCATCGAGCGAGACCCGATCCACTATCTCGACCGGAATCATCCCCGCGACAGCACGCTGCCACTCGGGATCGGCGAGGCGTGCCTCGATGAGCGCAGCACAGCGCGCGGTGCCGAAGCGCGGTGCCAGGCCGAGGTCGACGTGCCAGAGCAGGTGGTCCCAGTGCGGATGTGTCGAGAAGCCGGCCAGCACCGGGTCTCCCCCATGGCGGAGCTCGTCGGCGATCCCGGCCATTTCGTCGGCCAGGATCCCGCCATCGATGATCAGCACGCCCCCGTCGCCGTGGACGACGACCGTGTTGGTCTGGAGTACCTCACTCTCGTGAACCCGCACTCCCGCCGCGACCTGCCTCAGCACCGGACGAGCACCCGGGCTGTGCGCGAAGGGGAATGCGCCGGGCGCCGCGGATAGGAATGAGGGGTGAGCAGAACGTCCATCACGTCGCCCGTTCGACCGGTACCTGCAACTCGGTGACCCAGTCCGGTCCCGGATCATGACCCTCAGCCTCGAGGTAGACCTCACGGGTTGGGCCGACCGCAGTGTAGCCATCGGCGCGGAGCTGATCGAACAGCCTCATCCAACTGGCCCCGATACCCGACATGTCCCCGCGATGGAGGAGCGTCGCGGCCGTGGGAATCGCCGGCAGCCGCACGACCGAATAGCCGACGCCGGGGGTCGGGTCGGGGCCGGCAGGGTACGAGACGTTGACGATCACGTCGTCACTCCCCTGCGTCGATTCGTACCAGAACACCGACGGTTCGAGAATCGGATGTCCCGCGGCAGACAATGCGGCGTCAAGCCGCCTTATCAACGGCCCGACCACGGGACCGACCAGGTCTGGTCCGGCACCGGCGGCGCTACCCTCCACGGCATAGACGACCAGGGGGTCTATCGACCTGTATTCAACAGATTCGGACACGGGTACTCCCATCGACGCTGACCCTGCGAGTGTGGCGCGAGCCGGTGGGTTTCGCAACTGACATCGGGCTGGCGTGTCATCGACCGCCTCTGCGACCCTGGAGCGATGGGCGGGCCTTACACAATGGATCAGAACGTACACTTCATCACGCTGGCGACTCCCGATCTGGATGCCGCACGCCGGTTCTACTGCGACGGCCTGGGCTGGACCGCGGCGGTCGACGTGCCCGGCGAGATCATCTTCTTCCAGGTGGCTCCCGGCCTGATGCTCGGCCTCTTCGACAGCGAGAAGTTCGACCAGGACCTCGGTGCCGCTGTCGGCAATGCTCCCATCAGCGCGTCGGGCCTCACCCTGGCGCAGAACGTCGCGACCCGAGACGACGTCGCCACGACCCTCACTGCCTGGGAGGCAGCGGGCGCAACGATCGTCACGCCAGCACAGGAAGCGGCGTTCGGCGGTGTCTTCCACGGGCATGTCGCCGACCCGAACGGCGTGGTCTGGGAGATCGCGCACAACCCTACCTGGCGCATCCTGCCCTCCGGCGCCGTCGATCTCGGCTGACGTCCCCCGCGGGCGCGGGACCTGATGACAGCGCGGGACCTGGTGACAGAAGGAGCAGTTTGGGAGAAGCGGCAGCCGCCATCGCTCCTTAGCATGGGGTCCTGCACACCGCTTTCACCACACTGCTTTCATCGAGAGGATCACATGATGGTTGAGACCACGAAGTCCGAGGGATTCAGTTCCGAGGAGCGCGAGGCGATGAAGGAGCGAGCGAAGGAGCTCCGGGGAAAGCGCACGGGGAAGACGGATGGGCTGACCGACCTCCTGGAGAAGATCGCGGAAATGCCGCCTGCAGACCGCGAACTCGCCGAAGCCGTCCACCGGATTGTGACGACCACCGCCCCGGAGCTCGAACCGAAGACCTGGTACGGAAGCCCCGCCTATGCCCGCGGCGGTAAGGTGATCTGCTTCTTCCAGGGCGCCGACAAGTTCAAGACGCGATACGCCACCCTGGGCTTCAGTGAGGATGCCAACCTGGACGACGGCACCATGTGGCCCACCTCGTACGCTCTGACCGTCATCACCGCGGCCGACGAGGTGGCGATCTCGGCCCTGGTGAGGAAGGCGGTCAGCTGACGCGTCTCCTCCGCCATGCGGGGTTCCGCGGTGCCAGCGCCATCGAGCACCTGCCGATGCGAAGGGGCGCTGTCAGCGCAGGCGGTGGTTGATCGCGTTGGCCGAGTAGAGGTTGTCGCTCACGATGCGAGCGAGCCCCACAAGACCCGCATCTGCACCGAGGGCCCCGAGGCGGATGTCGAGGTTGCGAGTGGCACGTGCCAGCGACCGTGGATAGAGGGTCTCCCGCATGCCGCCGAGCAACGCGCTGGAGGCGAGGTCTCCGCTGACGACCAGCACGCCCGGGTTGACCATGGACACGACGGTCGCCATCACCTCGCCGATCCGGCGCCCCGCCTCGTGCGTGAGTGCGAGGGCATCCACATTGCCGTCGCGGAGCAGCGCACCGACGTCGCTTCCCGACTGGGCAGGAATGCCGCGCTCACTCAGCTGCATGGCAACGGCACGTCCGCTGGCGACGGCGGCCAGGCAACCGTGTGCACCGCACTGGCAGAGGGCCTCCTCGCCGGCCAACCGGATGTGCCCGATGTCCCCGGCTCCCCCGTCGATGCCGTGATAGACGGCACCGTTGATGACGAGACCGGAGCCGATGCCGGTAGACACCTTGATCAGACAGACGGAACTATTGCCGGCGAAGTTGATCGACTGCTCACCGACGGCCATCGCGTCCGCGTCGTTCTCCACGAACGTGGGCACCGCGATGGCATCGGCGAGGTGGTCCGCGATCGGATAGCCGTCCCAGCCGGGCATGATCGGCGGCTGCGATGGACGTCGGGTCGCCGGGTCGACCGGACCGGGAACGGAGACACCGGTCCCGACGATCGCGGGCGCGTCATCCGGTCGACCGGCGATCAACCGATGCATCGACTCGGTCAGTGCGGCGAGAACCGCCTCGGGCCCGTCGCTGATGGCGACGTCCACCTGCTCCGTGGCGAGGATGCGACCACTCAAGTCGGCGATCGCGGTGCGGGAGTGTTTGGTGTCGACGGTCGCGACGAGCAGCGCAGAGCGCTCCACATCGAACACCAGGCGATTCGGCCGTCGGCCGCCCGTCGCCCCACCGCCGCCGGTCTCCTTGACGAGCCCGGCCTCCATCAGAGCATCGACCCGCTGCGCGACGGTCATGCGGGACAGCCCGGTGAGGTCTTGGATGTCGCGCCGAGTGTTCGCCTCGCCGCGACGGATCAGCTGCAGAACATCCCCTGGGCCCGAACTCATCGGCCGCCTCTCCTCGATGGGCACCCAGCCGTTGGTGTTCACCGCCGGAAACCGTTCTTCGCCCGTTTCGGTTCATCGTAGGGGCGCACGGATGCCGGCGCGGTCATCCCTTGTCCGCCCCGCTGGTGAGACCCTCGGTGAGCGACCGCTCAGCGAGGCTGTAGAGCACGATGATCGGGATGGTGAGCAGCACCGACCCGGCCATCAACACCGTCTTCGACACCTCGATGCCGTTGGACAGCTGCGACAGCCCCAGCGAGACGGTCCAGAGATCGCGATTCGCCGTCAGGAACAGCAGCGCGAAAAGGAACTCGTTCCACGCGATCATGAACACGTACAGCCCGGTCGAGACGATCGACGGCATGGCAAGGGGTACGACGATCTTCCACAGGATGCGCAGTCGCCCGGCACCGTCGACCATCGCGGCCTCTTCGATGCTCTCCGGGATCGACTTGAGATACGAGCGCAGCATGTGGATCGACACCGGAATTGTCTGGGCGATGTAGACCAATACCAGGCCGACCAGCGATTCTCGAATGCCGAGCGCCGAGAATCCGACGAAGAGCGGGATCGCGATGATGATGACCGGGAACAGGTACACGGCCAGGAACAGCGCGCTGACCTGGCGCCGCCCGAAGAATTTCAGCCGAGCGATGGCGTAGGACCCCGGGACGGCCACCAGCAGTGTGATCGCCGCGGTGGCGATGGCGACGATCGCCGAGTTGAGCATGAAGTGGGCGAATCCCTGCCCGCCGTCTTCGGCCGGCTTGACCACGTTGACATAGGTGTCGAGCGTCAGATTCTGCAGCGGTACCCACAGGCGCTCCGGGTGCAGCAGCAGCTGCTCGATCGGGACGAAGCTCAGCTCGAGCATGTAGTAGAACGGGAATACGGTCGCCACGATCAGCACGACGATGATGACCCAGCGCAGAACCCCGAAGGTGCGCTTCTGTACGACGATGCGACTCATCAGTCTTCGTCCCCCTTGCTTGCGAAGAATTTGACGTAGATGAAGAGGAAGACACCGAGGATGGCGGAGAGCACGAACGCATTCGCCGCCGCTCCCCCGATGTCGAAGCTGCCGAGCAGCAGGTCGTAGACGCGAACCGCGGAGACCTCAGTGCCTGCGCCGCCGCCGGTGAGCAGGTAGACGTCGTCGAACTTGTTGAACGTCATGATCAGGCGCAGCACCGACAACAGCGAGATCACCGGCAGCAGTTGGGGAAGCACCACGTGTCGGAAGTTCTGCCACGGGGTGACACCGTCGACGAGGGCGGCCTCTTCGACGTCGCCGGGCAGGGCGACGAGACGCGCGGTGATGAACAGGAACGCGAACGGGAAGTAGCGCCAGATCTCGAAGAAGATCACCGTTGCGAGCGCATAGGGCGACTTGCCGAGGAAGTCGATCGGATGCTGCCAGCCGAAGACACCGGTACCGAGCGTGTTGACGATGCCGAACTGCGGGTTCAACATGATCTGCCAGACGAACGTGACCGCCACCACGGGCGCCACATACGGCAGCAGCATCAGGGAGCGCACGAAGCCGCGCCCGCGGAACGGCTTACGGAACGCCAATGCCGCGACGAGGCCCACCGCGATCGAGCCCGCGGTCGAGAAGATCGAGTACACGACGGTGGTACCGAGCGAGGTCCAGAACCCCGGGTCGGTGAACACGCTGGCGAAGTTCTCGAGCGTCAGCGGGTTCAGGATGCCGCGCGCGGCGATGGTCGTGAAATCGGTTCGCTCGAAGGCGAGGATGAGGTTCCAGATCACCGGGACGATCACGACCGCCAGGATGATGATGGTCGTCGGGAGCACCATGCCGAGGCCGGCACGGTTGTCCCTGCGGGAGAGAGCGGATGCGCGGCGCCGGGACGCGATCGGGGCGGGAACGCGGGTGCTGAGTTGCGTCATGGTGGGGCTGCCTTACCTGGAGAGTTTCGTCTGGAGCTGAGCCACGGCATCCGTCGCGGTCTTGGCGGCCTCAGCCGGGGTCGCACTCCCAGACCCGAGATCTGCCACTGCCTTGGAGACCGGCAGCGCCGTGTTGACCGGGCCGAGGAGCGAGCCGTAACCCTGAGGGATGGCCCACCGTCCGATGTGCGACGGAACCGCGATCAGCGCGTCGATGGTGGCCGCGTCGTAGACGGCCGAGAGCCTCTTCTTGGTGTCGACGCCGGCCTTGAGGTCCTTCCATCCGTCGGTGAACCTGGTCGGGTCGGCGCTCGTCCCGGTGCGGAGAGGGAACTTGCCCTCGGGAGCAAGGCCGAGCCAGGGCAGGTATCCGTCGGAGAGCATGTACTGAATGAACTTCGCCGACGCTGACGTGTTCGCGTGCTTGGTGACCACCCAGGATGTCGCCTCCCCGTAGGTAGCGCCCTCTTTCCCGTCGGGGCCGGAGATCGACGTGACGATGCCACTGTTCTGAGCCAACCAGGTCGGATGGCCTTTGCACTCCGGGCAGGTGGGCAGCGCGTCGTTCCGCAGGCCTGCTAGCTCGTCGAGGATGTAGGTCGACCAGTCGACCATCGCGGCCTTTCCCGCGAAGTACGTCGCTCGCGTCGTGTCGACGGTCTGGGTGCCATCGGGCGAGTACTTCTGGGCGAGTCTTCCGTAGAGGTCCCAGGTCGGTCGACACTCCTTCGCGTCGAGTCCGACCGTGCCGTTGGCCTCGATGAGTTGGCAGTCGTTGCCCAGCGCCAGAGACTCGAAGGTCTGCGAGGTGAAGACGTCAGACGGGTCGGTGGCCAACGTGATGCCGTAGTCACCCCCGGTGGTGAGGATGCGAGCCGCCTTCGCGATCGCGGAGTACGTGGTCGGCGGCTGCAGCCCGGCCTTGGCGAAGAGGTCTTTTCGATAGACGAGAATCTGCGCGTAGGCAGAATCGGGAACCGCCAGTTGACGATCGCCGTCAGCGTCAAGGGCGAGCGCTGAGCCCACGAAGGTGCTCTTACCGAGCGCCGACACCACCTTCGCCGGGGCCGAGGTGTCGAGGAGCTTCTGGGTGTCGAACTGACGCACGATCGACAGCGGAATTCCGCCCATCACGTCGGGAAGCTTGCCGGATATCGCCGCCGAGGCGACGAGTTGAGGCACTTGAGCCTCATCGACGGGCACGAGCTTCACGGTGATCCCCGTCTTTTTCGTGAAGCCGGCGATGATCCGCTTCGTGGCCTCGACACGATCCGGCTGGTTCTCTTCCGACCAGACGGTGATTGCCTGACCTGATCCCGGATCGCGTGGCGCAGGGCTCGCTGAGCACCCGACCAGCAGAGCTCCGCTGACGGCGACCAGGGCGGCACCGGCGGCGACTCGGGTGATGCGCGACATCGTCATCGCGCCTCCTCTCTTCGTTCTGTTCTCGGGGAGCATCGAATGGAGACTAATCGAACTTCTGCTTAATTACTACACAGAACATGATCGACCACGATGCTAATGTGGTCGCCACATCACCCATCGAGTCGCTCTGGACGGTCGCCCATGAACAGCCTTCTTCGCTTCGCCGCTCCCCGCACGGTCGAGATCATCGACGCACCGCGGGTCGAGCTCCAGCCGGGACAGGTGCGCGTGCGCACCCTCTACTCCGGAATCTCCGCGGGCACCGAGATGACCGCCTACCGCGGCACCAACCCGTACCTCACGTCGGCGTGGGACCCGGAAATCCGTCTGTTCCGCGGGGCGGACGGCGAGGCCGGACTCGCCTATCCGCTCGACGGCTGGGGCTATTCCGAGGTCGGAGAAGTCACGGAGATCTCGGCGACCCCAGAGGACCTCCCGGCCGATGCTCCGCGCGTGGGCGATCGCGTCTGGGGCATCTGGGGGCACCGGGCCGAGGGCGTACTCACCGTCGAGGCGTTGCGCGGCCACGTGCTGCCGGCCGGTCTCGACCCGCTCGCCGCCGCGTTCGTGCGGGTCGGCGCCATCGCGCTGAACGGAGTGCTCGCGGCGGACCTCGGGGTCGGTACCACCGTGGCGATCTTCGGGCAGGGCGTCATCGGCCTTCTCGCCACTCGCTTCGCCGCGCTGAACGGTGCGACCGTCATCGCCGTGGACGGCATCGCCTCACGGCGCGAGGCCGCGCAGCAGTGGGGCGCCGCCCATGCACTGGAGCCGGGCGATCGACTCGCGTATGACATCCGTGATCTCACTGGCGGCAATGGTGCCGACGTCGCGATCGAGCTGAGCGGCAACTATCACGCCCTCCAGTCGGCGATGCGTGCGGTGGGCGCCGACGGCACGGTGGTTGCCTCTGGCTTCTACCAGGGCGATGCAACTCCCCTGCGTCTCGGCGAGGAGTTCCACCACAATCGCGTACAGCTGATCGCGTCGCAGATCGGCTCGGTGCCGAATCGGTTGCGGGCACGCTGGGACGTCCCGCGACTACAGCGCACTGTCGTCGATTCGCTCGCCGATGGCCGGCTCGACGCCGCGGCCCTCGTCACGCATCGCTTCGGAATTCAGGATGCGGCCCAGGCCTACGATCTGCTCGACACCGATCCGTCCGCGGCCCTGCAGATCGTGCTGGAGTTCTGATGAACCTCCTCACCGTCCAAGAGCAGCACCTCCCCGGCGACAGTCTCGAGCAGAAGTTCGAGACCGCGCTGGCCTGGGGTTTCGACGGCATCGAACTGCGGAGCGCCGGTGACTTCGGGTTCGCCGAGCGGCTGCCGGAGCTGCGGCGCGCCCGCGACGCCGGAGTGGTGATGCCCACCACCTGCGTCGAGATGTCGCACTTCATCGGCGCATTCGACCGGGACCTGCGTGAGGATGCGATCGCCCAACTGACGTCCCAATTGAGCGTCATGTCCGAGATCGGTGGTGTGGGCGTGATGACACCCGGCTCGTACGGGATGTTCTCCCGCCGCCTCCCGCCATTCGAACCGCCGCGCACACCCGAACAGGATCATGAGATTCTGCTGGATGCGCTCGGGCGTCTCGGCACCCACGCGGAGAAGGAGGGCGTCGAGCTGTTCCTCGAACCGCTCAACCGCTACGAGGACTACCTGGTCAACACGCTGGCCGGAGCAGCGGAGCTCATCCGCGAGGTCGGGTCCCCGGCGGTGCGCATCGTCGCGGACACCTACCACATGAACATCGAGGAGTCGGATCCGGCCGGGGCGCTCCTCGAGGTCGCCCCGTACATCGGTCATCTCCAGGCGAGCGACTCGAATCGTCTCGAGCCCGGGGCGGGACACGTCGACTGGGCGCTGTTCGGCGCCACCGTGCAAGCCATCGGCTATGACCGATCCATTGCGCTCGAGAGCCGTCTGTCTGGCCCAGCTGACCAGGTATTGCCCGCTGTGCCGCCGATGCTGAGGCGGTACCTGTGACCTCCGCCGGCCCCAGCAGGCTGCGGGTCGCGGCATCCCGAGTGCTGCTGGAGAACTGGCGCGGAAGCTATACCGTGCCGGCCGGTGGGCTCTATCCGCACCAATGGAGCTGGGATTCCGCCTTCATCGCGATCGGGCTGCGCCACCTCTCGCCCCGCCGCGCGCAGCAGGAGCTCGACACCATCCTGAGCGCCCAGTGGGATGATGGCCGGCTGCCGCAGATCGTCTTCCATTCGGGGCGCGACGACGGGTACTCCCCCGGCGCGACCTTCTGGCGAAGCGCAGAGATCACCGGCACTCCCCCGGTAGCGACGGCCGGGCTCATCCAGGCGCCCAACCATGCGCTGGCCTCGCTGCTCGTGCACGAGTCCGACCCGCAGGAATCACGGCGTCGTCGATTTCTCGAGCGGGCGTACCCCCGCCTGGTGCGTTGGCACGACTACCTGCGGGAACACCGCGCCGGGCCCGACGGCCTCGCCCGGATCATCCATCCGTGGGAGAGCGGGATGGACAACTCACCGTTCTGGGATGCCCCGCTCGCGGCGATCGAAGACAGCTATGCCGAGTCGATCCCCCGCCCCGATCTGCTCCATGCGGACCCCGGCCACCGCCCATCGAACGACGAATACGGCAAGTACCTCTACCTCGCCGCGCGCTACCGCGCTCATGGCTGCGACGACAGCGACGACGCACACCCGTTCCAGCTCGAAGATCCGGCGGTCAACGCGCTGTGGGCCCGGTCCGAGCGAGCCCTCGCACAGATCGCCGCCCTGATCGGTGAAGACCCCGAACCGCATCGGGAGCGTGCCGCGGAGATCACGCGCGCGCTGGAGTCGCTCTGGTCGACAGAGTTGGATGCCTATGTCGCCCGCGATGCTCGCACCGGCGCCCTGCAGCAGTTCCGCACCGTGTCTGGCCTGGTGCCGCTGCTCGTTCCCCGGCTGGCCCACGCCGAGCAACTGCTCGACCAGCTCGCCGGTCCGCACTTCCGGCTAGGCGAGGTCGCGATGGTCCCCAGCCACGACCTCGCAGCACCGACCTTCGACTCCGCGCGGTATTGGCGCGGCCCGTCCTGGTTCAACACGGCGTGGCTGCTGGCCGTCGCCCTGAACGACCGCGGCCACGGGGCCGAGTCCTCTGCGCTTGCCGCTCACATGGACGAACTGGCGCTCGCGCAGGACTTTCCCGAGTATGTTGACCCCTACACGGGCGAGGCGAGAGGCACACGCCGCTTCAGTTGGACTGCGGCGCTCAGCCTCGACCTCGCCGAGCGAGAGGGAGCGTCGCGGTGACCATTCGCGCCACGGTCTGGAACGAGAACGTCCACGAGCGCACCGAACCGGAAATCATGCCGTTCTACCCGGATGGCATCCACGGCGCCGTCGCGAACGCGCTGCGCGCTGAGCTCGGAGACCATGTCACCGTCCGCACCGCGACTCTCGATCAGCCCGAACACGGCTTGACCGACGAGATTCTCACCGACACGGACGTGCTGTTCTGGTGGGGGCACATCGCTCATGACCAGGTGACGGATGCCGTGGTCGAGCGGGTGCGACGCCACGTTCTCGGCGGAATGGGTCTCGTTGTGCTGCACTCGGGCCATTTCTCTCGCATCTTCACGTCGCTGATGGGAACCTCGTGCTCGCTGTCGTGGCGGGATGACGGCGATCGGGAGGTCGTCTGGACGACCGCCCCCGGACATCCGCTCACCGAGGGTGTTCCCTCGCCGCTGGTGCTCGACGCGCACGAGACCTATGGCGAGTTCTTCGACATTCCGGAACCGGAGGAGACGATCTTCATCAGCTCGTTCAGCGGCGGCGAGGCCTTCCGCTCGGGCATCACGTACCGTCGCGGACGCGGACGCATCTTCTACTTCAGCCCGGGCGACCAGAAGTATCCGATCTACCTCCACCCGCATGTGCGTCGTGTGTTGGCCAATGCTGCCGGCTGGGCAGCGGGAGGCCCGCAGCGAGAGGCGCCGGCGGTGACCCACCCTCGTCGGGGCGAACGTATCGACGCCGTGATCTCCGGTCTGGGCTGATGCCTCGGCGCATCGTCATCGCCCCGGACTCGTTCAAGGGCAGCGCGACGGCAGCGGAGATCGCCGAGGCGATCGCGGCCGGATGGCGGTCGGTCTCCCCGAAGGACGAGGTCGCTCTGCGGCCGATGGCCGACGGTGGCGAGGGCACGCTGACCGCGATCGCCGCCGCGGTCGACGGATCCCGGCTCATCCCGGTCACCGTCGACGGGCCGGATGACCGCGCTGTTCACACGCACTGGGCGCTCCTTCCGGGCGGAGTCGGCATCGTCGAACTCGCGAACACCAGCGGGCTCGGTCTGCTCGATCCTCTGCTGCCGTTCCGGGCCCACACCCGCGGATTCGGCCAGGCCATCGCCGCGGCGCTCGCCGCGGGCGTCACCGAGTTACAGCTGGCGATCGGCGGCAGCGCGTCGACCGATGGCGGCGTTGGCGCCCTGCGCGCACTCGGCGGTCGTTTCTCTGATGCGCACGGCATGGCGACATCCGATGGCAACGCCGGACTCGCCGCCCTCGCGACGATCGACCTCGACGTTCTCCCCGAACTGCCGTCCGGCGGCGTGCGCGTGCTCACCGACGTCCGCAGCCCGCTGCTCGGCCCGACGGGCGCCGCCTACCTGTTCGGCGCACAGAAGGGCGCGACGCCCGACGATATCCCCGCCCTCGAGGCCAATCTCGCGCACCTGCTCGCGATCGTCGCGCAGACGAGAACGGATGCCGTGGCCCTGAGCGAGCGCGCCGGCGCCGGAGCTGCGGGCGGCACCGGGTTCGGCATCTCGCTCTGGGGAGCGACCAGCAGTTCCGGCGCGGAATCGGTAGCCGCACTGATCGGTCTCGACGAGGCGGCACACGGAGCCGACCTCGTCGTCACCGGCGAGGGCCGCTTCGACGAGCAGACCGGCAAGGGCAAGGTGGTCGACCACGTGCGCGCGACAGCCGATGCCCATGCTCTACCGACCGCTCTGGTTGCCGGACTCATCACCGCTGAACCGGCGGGCTTCACTGCGAGCCTCTCCCTGAGCGACCTAGCGGGGTCGGGTTCTGCGGCGTACTCCGACCCGCTCACCTGGGCCCGCGCGGCCGGTGCCGCTCTCGCGGAGCGATTCACAGGCGGGCTCGGACGATGATCACATTCGGGTTCTCGTTGGCCGGCCTGCTCGTCTCGCTCGCGATCCTGCTACCCAACCTCGTCCTGCTCGTCGCCCCGGTCCACGACCTGCCGGGCGCGATGCCGACCCTGCCGCCGGTGATCGTCTGGGCGGAGCGGATCGGGCAGGCGGGATGCCTCGTTCTTCCTGCGCTCACGGGCGGCCCAGCTGGCCTGTCGCCCTGGGCGGTGCTGACCGCGCTCCTCATTGCGGTGTACTGGGCGCTCTGGCTGCGCTACCTGATCGCCGGCCGCCGCTTTGCCCAGCTCTACGCACCTCTGGGGCCGATCCCGGTGCCCATGGCCGTGTTCCCCGTCGCCGCGTTCTTCGCCGCGGCTGCGTGGCTTCTCAGCTGGCCGCTGGCCGTGGCAGCCGCCGTTCTGGCGGTCGGCCACATCACCACCGCGCTCAGCATCGCCCGCCACGGCTGAGGAAACCGTTCTGAGGAGTATGGGTCCAGGCTGATCACACCGACGCGAGTTTGTTAGGGTACCCTTACTGACCCGAGGAGTCCCCATGGCAAGCGCCAGCAACGTCGTCGTCACCCACGCCGAGTCCGGTGTCGTACAGGCCGAGGTCATCCGTAGTGAACGGATCTCTCCCAGCTTCGTGCGGGTCACCATCGGTGGCGACGACCTGGCCCGGTTCCACTACCGGGGTTTCGATCAGTGGTTCCGCCTCGCCGTTCCGACCGGTGACGGTGCGCGGTTCGACAACCTCCCGGCGAAATACGATCTCGGCGGCTACCTCAGGTATACGACACTGCCGAAGACCACGCGCCCGGCGATTCGCAACTACACGGTGCGGGACTTCCGCGCCGCGACGCGGGAGCTCGACATCGATTTCGTGGTGCACGGCGACGAGGGGATCGCAGCTCCGTGGGCGCGCACGGTGAACCCGGGGGCAGGGGTGGCTTTTATCGATCAGGGCGTGGGCTGGAAGTCCGTCGTCGGCGATGAGTATCTGTTGGCGACCGACGAAACGGGCCTGCCCGCTGTCGCGGGAATCCTGCGCGATCTGCCACGCGACGCCACCGGGCACGCGGTGATCGAGATCCCCCACCCCGCGGATGCCCAGCCAGTGGATGCGCCCGACGGCTTCGCGGTGCACTGGGTGACCCGCGCCGGCGGCCGCCCGGGCGAGCTCGCCCTCGACACCGTGCGGGCACTCTCGCTCTCGCCCGACGCGTCGGTGTTCGCGGTGGGCGAGGCGCAGCTGGCAACCGGGGTGCGGCGCTGGGCCATCCACCAGGGCGTCCCGAAGCGAAACGTCGTGTTCTGCGGCTACTGGCGGCTGCCGGAAACACGCTGAGATCCGGGCGCCGCCGCATACCGACCGGCGAGCACTCGAAATGCGTCGGCGAGCTCGGGCGGCCCCACCACCTCGACGTCGGCGTCGAACCGCCCGATCGCGGCGGCCAGCGCCACCCACGACCACGACCCGGCGTCGAGGCGACACCGATCCGGCCCGAGATCCTCGACCGTCCCGTCGCCGGCGAACGCCAGCACCGCGCGCGCGGGCAGGGCGAGGATGACCGAGCCCTGACACGGCCATGCCCTACCACGGGTCGCCCCGTGAAACCGGGCGGACACGAAGTCCTCCACCCGCCCCGGCGGCATCTCGCGCGGCACGAACCGCGGCCCTGTCGGCGTGCGCGGCGTGATGCGATCGGCGCGGAAGGTGCGCCAATCGTCACGGTCGAGGTCCCAGGCGACGAGGTACCAACGCTCTTGCCGTGCGACCAGGTGGTGCGGCTCTACCCGTCGCGGGGGTACGGCCTCGTCCCCGTTCGCGTAGTCGAACCGGAGCACCTCTCGGGCCCTGATTGCCGCGGAGATGGCGATCAGGACATCCGGGGCGACCGTCGAGTCGTCTGCCCGCGCACGGACCGCGGTAAACCCGATGGCGTCGATACGGTGCCGCAGTCGCTGCGGCATCACGTGTCGGATGGTGGTCAGAGCGCGCACCGCAGCCTCCTCGATTCCGGCACCCGACGCGGTCGCCGCCTGCAGCGCCACCGTGAGCGCGATCACCTGGTCGTCGTCGAACAGAAGCGGCGGCAGCTCGCTACCGGCATCGAGACGGTAGCCGCCATCCGGACCCTTCGTCGCGCGGATGCGGTACCCCATCTCCCGCAGACGATCCACGTCGCGTCGGACGGTACGGTGACTGATCTCCAGCCGCTCGGCCAGCAGACTGCCAGGCCAGTCTCGCCGAGATTGCAGCAACGAGAGCAGCAGGAGGAGTCGCGAGGTGGTCGACGTCATGACCCCACGCTAGCGGGAATAGAGGACCGAAATTGTCCTCTACTGCTGCGATGCTCATCATCATCCGGGACGACCCCGGCACGATCAAGGAGCAGACATGTCCGTCACCACGACCCCCCACCTCAACTTCCGCGGCACCGCGACGGCGGCTCTCGAGTTCTACCACTCGGTCTTCGGCGGCCAGCTGGTGCTGCTCACGAACGAGCAGACGTCGAGCACCGAACGCCCTGAGGAGGCCCAGCAGATCAAATACGGCCAGGTCATCGGGGACAGCGGCTTCCAGATCATGGCGTACGACGTGCCCGCCAGCATCACCTACGACCAGGGTGACAAGTCGCTGTACGTCTCCGTGCGTGGCGACTCCGTCGAGGAGATCACTGCACTCTGGACGAAGCTCGCGGCCGGCTCGACGGTGCTGTCCGAGCTCGCCCCGTCGGCCTTCTCCCCCGCGTTCGGCATGCTCGAGGATGCGTTCGGCGTGGTCTGGGTGCTCGATGTCGCCGTCGCCTACAGCCCCGCGTGACGCCCGCACCGAGGGCACGCTGGCCGCGCGCCCTCGGTGCCCTAGACGAAGTCGACCCGATGGTCGGATGCCCACCGCGCGAAGCTGGTCGCCTCGTGACCGAGCAGGTCACTCACGGCAGCGGTGGAGAGCGAGTTACCTGCGTCGGCATCGTCGAGGAACTGCAGGATGGCCTCCGCCTCCGTTGGTCCGACGAACCGGCCGAACCGCTCGCGGGCCTCTTCCCGCGTCAGCTCCGTCACGGCGACGTCACGGCCCGCGGCTCGTCCGATCGCGGCGACCTGCTCGCGCTGGGAGAGCCGCTCCGGCCCGGTCAGGATGTCGCTGAGGCGAGGATCGGGTGACCCGGTCAGTGCCGCGAACGCGACATCCGCTACGTCACGCTCATGGATCGGTGCGGTCACCGCGTCTGGCCGGTAGAGGGCGAGAGAGCCGGATCTCCGGATCGGCTCGGCCCAGGCGAGCGAATTCGACGCCAGCACGAGCGGGCGGATCGGGATGACGGTGAGATCGGATGCCGCGGCGAACGCCTCCTCGACCGACCGATGCTCCTCGGCGATCGCATTCCCCGCCGAGCTCGGGTGCAAGACACTACCCGACGACAGCAACACCAGGCGCTCGATTCCCGCCGCCCGAGCGGCATCGATCACCCCGTCGACGCCGTCCGGGTCGGCGAAGATGAAGGCCCGCGACGCGCCGTCGAACGCCCGTCGAAGGCTAGCCGGATCCGTGAGATCGGCCTGCACCGAGTCAATGCCGGGACCAAAGTGGTGCGGGCTGCGCGACGACGCGCGAACGGGAAGGCCGGCGTCGACGAAACGCCTGAGCAGATGACGGCCGATGCCGTCACGGGCACCCATGACGAGGGTGCGGTCGGTGGAAGTGGGTGTGGTCACGATGGACTCCTAGCGCGAGAGATGCGCGCCATGGACCCTGCAGGCGAAGCGTTCCGACGCTTCACTTCGCCGCGACGATTCTATCCCGCGGCCTCGACCAGGCGAAAGTCGACGATGTCGACGGTTGAGTCGTCGGTCAGCTCCGGGTAGTGCGAGCGGAGGCCGGCGTGAAGGTCCGCAACGCTCGCCGCGGTCTCGCGCCGGCATCCGCGGTACCGGTAGGCGAACGGGAGCAGGCTGTGGATCGGCTGGGCTTCGAGGCCGTCGCTGCCGGGCACGATGACCACGACATCCGGATTCAGATCGAGCTGTGTCTGCCGATCGCGCCATCGTCGGCTTCCTGCTCGTGGCCGGCTACCTCACCGCGTCGCCGGTCCGCGACGCCCGCCACGGCGATTCCTAGCGAGCACGGTCGGTTAGCGAGCACGGGCAGTCAGCGAGCACGGTCGGTCAGGCGGAGGGCGCCGCAGGAATCGCGACCGCGACGCGCAGTCCGCCCTCCGCACGAGGCCTCACCACGAGCTCACCGCCGTGCACCGACACGATCTGCGCCACCAACGCGAGCCCCAGACCGTGCCCGCGCTGCTGCTTCGGGGCTACGATGCGGCCGGTTCCGCGGAGGAACGGTTCGACCAGTTGTGCGGCCTGCGCCTCGGTGTACACGTCGCCGTCATTCTCGACGACCAGCTCGCCCCAGCCCTCGGCCGCGCCCCTGCCGGTCGACACGCGGATGAACCCCGCGGGTCGGCCGTGCTGAAGCGCGTTCTGCAGCAGATTCGTCGCCAGCTGCCAGAGCAGCGTGGGGTCGCCGCTCACGATTGCGCGCTCGAGCGACGCATGAAGTTCGAGCCCGCGCTCCTCCAGCGCAGCGCGATTCTCGCCGATCACCACATCCATGAGCTCGCCGAAATCCACCGGCACGATGACCGCCGACACCTCGTTTGCATCCGCGAGCCGTAGCAAGGCGTCGGTCAGCGCGATCGCCCGCGCATTGGTGTCCGAGAGTCTCTCGAGCAGCGCCGGGTAGTCCTGCCCGCCAGGGTGACTGCGTGCCACGTCCAACAGGGTCTCCGTGATCGCCAGCGGGGTACGCAGCTCATGGGATGCGTTGGCGGCGAACCGCTCCTGGGTGGAGTACGACTCGCTCACCCGGTCGAGCATGTGGTCGAAGGCATCCGCCAACTGCCGGAACTCATCGTTACGACCGGTCAGGTGGATGCGGTAGTCGAGCTCGCCCTGCGCCGCTCGCCGCGTGGCCTCGTTGATGCGGCGCAGGGGGCGCAGCACCCATCCGGCGAGCACCCATCCCCCGCTGAACCCGATGATCGCCAGCAGCACCAGGATCACCGTCGAGGATCGCACCACCGTGGTCAGGATCTCCTCGCGAGTGGGCAGCGCGACATCGACATCGGAGGGGTTCGCCGCGGTGAGCGGGTAGTTGGGCACGTACCGCAGCACGACGTACACGCCAAACAGCACGACTCCCCCCGCCGCGACGAGGAAGACCGCATAGCTGAGTGCCAGCCGCAGTCGCGCACTCGATCGGTGCCCGGCTGCCCGATCAACCACGGGGATCACCGACCCGGATGAGGTGGTAGCCGATGCCGGCGATCGTGCCGATCAGGTCTGGAGAGCCGAGCGCCTTGCGCAGCGTGGACACGGTGACCCTGGGCGCGGTGGTGAACGGATCGATGTTCTCGTCCCAGACCTTCTCCAGCATCGTCTCCGCGCTGACCACACCGCCGTCAGCACGCATTAGCAGCTCGAGCACACCGAACTGCTTGCGGTTGAGTTTGATGAACGTATCGCGGCGATGCACCTCGCGACGGAACACATCGAGGCTCAGCTCTCCGAACCGCAGCACGGGTGGAGTCTGCGTCTCCGGGCGCCGGCCGAGAGCGCGGAGCCGCGCGACGAGTTCCTGCAGGGCGAAGGGTTTGGTGAGGTAGTCATCCGCCCCGAGGCCGAACCCGCCCACCTTGTCGGCCAACCGGGTGGCGGCGGTCACCATGATCACGCGGACGCCCGGATGACCGCGCACGATCGCCCGGCAGACGTCGTCGCCGTGGGTGCCGGGGAGGTCACGGTCGAGCACGACGACGTCGTAGTCGTTCACCTCGACCTGCCGCAGCGCCTGATCGCCGTCGTAGGCGGTGTCGGCGGCGATGCCCTGATAGCCGAGCCCCTCCTGCAGAGCGTCAGCCATCACCTCTTCGTCTTCCACGATCAGCACGCGCACGATGTTCCTCCGGCTGGCAAGTGTACAAAGGCGCCCTGTTGCAAAAGTGTTCACAATCCAAGTGCGAGACACCACGCGACAATGGGATCGTGCCGCACGACACCCCCACACCCGACGACGCCGCCCGCTGCCCGTGTCTGAGCGGCAACAGCTACGGCGACTGCTGCGCTCCGATTCACCGTGGCGCCGGGCTCGCGCCGACCGCCGAGCGGCTCATGCGCTCGCGCTTCTCGGCCTTCGCCCTCGGCCTGCCGGAGTACCTGCTCGACTCCTGGCACCCGTCGACGCGGCCGGAGGAACTCGAGCTGGACCCGCACCTGCGCTGGCAGTTGCTCGACATCCTCCGCACCGAGCGGGGCGGCCCGTTCGACCGGAGCGGCATCGTGGAGTTTCGCGCCACCTTCCGCGACGGCACTGGCACGGTCACTGGCACCGGTGGCTCTACACGCGGCGAGCTGCACGAGACCAGCAGCTTCGTCCGCGAGGGACAGCGCTGGTACTACGTCGACGGTGTCACCGACTAGACGGTGTCATCGACCAGCCGACCAGCCCAGGGCCGGAGCGACATGTTCCGCGACCAGGTCGAGAGTGCGCCGATGCGCATCGATGCCGCCCGGAGCGGGAAGGGTCAGCGTCAGCTCGGTGATCTCCGCCAGCGCCTCGTCCGCCAGCAGTTCATCGATGATGCGGGCCGGCTTCCCCGCGTGGACGATGTCGAACCGCATCGGCGCCGAGCCGTCCTTCGGGCGACCATCGGCATCCATCCGCTCCTCGTAGCCGCGGATGAATTCGGCATACGGCTCGAGATCACCCGGTGCCAAGGACGGCAGGATGATGCGCCCCGCCGCCACCCGCGGGCTGCGGGTGGCCGCGGCATCCGTCGTCGCGAATGCCTCCCGGTATGCCCGCAGCTGCGTTGCCTGGCCAGCCGAGAACGACTGCCCTGTCTCCTCGGCGTTGAGAGTCGACACGTGGATGCCGAGCCCCTGCTCACCGGTTCGGATGGCACTTGCGAGACTGCCGGGTCCGTACCAGATCCGTTCGGCGAGTCCGGGGGCGGCGGGCGTGACGGTGAGGTCCGTGTCGGGCGGGATGCTCATGAATCCCTTGCCGCTGTGGGCGACGGGCACCCCGGCTAGAGCCGAGCGCAGCCGCTCCAGCCGGTGCTGCGACTCCGCGGCGAACCCCCGCTCGGACTCGCCGAACACCGGGTCGAGGATCGGAGCGAACTGCGGGATGCCCGAACTCAGGCCGAGTTCGAGCCGGCCGCCGCTCAACAGGTCGACCGTCGACGCATCCTCCGCCAACCGGATCGGATCCTCGTAGCGCAGCGGGATGACACCGGTCCCGAGACGGATGCGCGAGGTGCGCTGGCCGACCGCCGCCAGGAATGTCAGCGGACTGGAGGGAAACTGCTCGAAGTGGCGCACTCGGATCCAGCCGATGTCGTAGCCGAGCTGCTCCGCCCACTGGAACAGGCCGATGCCGTCGGCGAGGGCACGACCGGCGTCGTCCGGGCCGTACGGGTTGGGGATGAAGGAGAGGAATCCGAGATCGATCCGGCGCGCGGGCATGGTTCGACCCTAGGGCGGGTATACCGGTGCCGTCCGTTCGAGGAACAACTATGACGCGGGACCCGACCGCGCTGATTGCCGTCGAGTGCCACGGCGGGAAGGGCCTAACGCTCGAGCTCCCGGGCGCAGTCGATGCAGTGCACCGCCTCCGGCCGCGCCCGCAGCCGATCGATTCCGATCGCCTGACCGCAGCGGATGCAGCTGCCGTAGGTCCCCGCCTCCATCCGGTCCAGCGCATCCTCGATCGCCACGCGTTGCAGCGCCGCCGCGCGTGCGAGCCCGTCCACTCGCGACCAGTCGGACGAGAGCGTCGACCCTTCCGGGTCGTGCTCGTCGTCGACCGATTCGGCGCGGGCACCGCGCACCTGGGCGAGTTCGACGCCCGCCGCCATCGCGCGCGCCTCCGCCGCGTCCAGTCGCTCCTCGAGGAGCGCGGAGAGTTCGTCCCGCTCGTCGGTTGTCATGCTCCCTGTCTACTCCGCTACACGGATGTACGGCGACACGGATACCCGAAAACACGGGCGAGCGCGCCGCTACGCGTTCGTCGCGGCGACCCACTGATCGAGCTTGGCGGCCGCAGCGCCGGAGTCGATGACCTCCGCCGCGATGGCCATCTTGTCGCGGAAGCGGCTGAGGATCGGTACCTGCAGCTGGGCCGGGTCTTTCGCCAGATCGAAGGAAACCAGCCCGGCAGCGGCATTCAGCAGCACGATGTCCCTGACCGGACCATGCTCGCCGCCGAGCACGGCTCGCGCGACCGCGGCATTGTGCACCGCGTCTCCGCCGAGCAGATCGGCGATCTTCGCGCGCGGGATGCCGAGCTCGAGCGGGTCGAGGTCGTGCTCGGTCACGGAGCCTCGGGAGACCTCCCAGATGTGACTGTGTCCGGTCGTGGTGAGCTCATCCAGGCCGTCATCCCCACGGAACACCAGCGCCGTGGCCCCACGGGTACGGAACACGCCGACGATGAGCGGCACCTTGTCGAGGTGCGCGACGCCGACCGCGTTCGCCTCGCAGCGGGCCGGGTTGCACAGCGGGCCGAGGAAGTTGAAGACGGTGGGGATGCCGAGTTCCGACCGCACCGCGCCGGCGTGACGGAACCCGGGATGGAACATCGCCGCATACGCGAACGTGATGCCGGTCTCCGTCAGCACCTGGGCGACACGCTCGGGCGGAAGATCCAGATCGACGCCGAGCGCACCGAGCACGTCCGACGAGCCAGAGGCGGAGCTGGCCGCCTTGTTGCCGTGTTTGATGATGGGAACACCGGATGCCGCGGCCACGACACTCGCCATGGTCGACACGTTCACCGTGCCGAACCTGTCCCCGCCTGTGCCGACGATGTCGAGGGCCATCGGATCCACCCGGAGCGGCAGCGAGTATTCGAGGATCGCGTCGCGGAACCCGACGATCTCGTCGACGGTCTCCCCCTTGGCCCTCAGGGCGATCAGAAATCCGGAGAGTTGCGCGGGAGTCGCCTCGCCCGCCATCACTTGCTGCATGGCCCATGAGGCTTCGCTGATCGAAAGGTCCTCGCCGCCTAGGAGCGCGCTGAGCAATGAGGGCCAGGTGGGGTCGGAAACCATGCTTGCGATCCTACTGATTTGGCTGATCCGGGCGGGCCGATGCGAAACAGAGCGAGCGAAATCGGCCATAATGGACGAGTGACCAGCACCTCTGTCTCCGCCTCCGTAGGGGCCCCTGTCGTCAACCGACCGAGCGTTGTCGCGGTCGGAACCATCGTCTGGCTCGGAAGCGAAGTCATGTTCTTCGCCGGGCTGTTCGCGATCTACTTCACGCTCCGCTCGACGTCGCCCGGATTGTGGAACGCGGAGGCCGCCGGACTCAACGTGCCATACGCGCTTATGAACACCCTGATCCTGGTGTCGTCGTCGTTCACCGCGCAGTTCGGTGTGTTCGCCGCGGAGCGCCTGCAGAAGAAGCGCACGAGCTGGAACCCCGCGCACTGGGGCATGGTCGAGTGGTTCTTCGCCACCTACGTGCTCGGCGCCATCTTCGTCACCGGTCAGGTCTTCGAGTACGCCAACCTGGTCAGCGAGGGCATCACGCTGCAGTCCAACTCCTACGGCTCGGCGTTCTACCTCACGACCGGATTCCACGCCTTGCACGTGACCGGCGGCCTGATCGCCATGCTGCTGATCATCGGCCGCGCGTACGCCGTCAAGAACTTCGGTCACAAGGAAGCGACCTCCACCATCGTCGTGTCGTACTACTGGCACTTCGTCGATGTCGTGTGGATCGGCCTGTTCCTCGTCATCTACATCTTGAAATAGTCGGCACCCACATCCTGAATACTCCGGTCTTCTAACTCCAAGGACGCACCACAGCATGGCGAATTCCAGCACAGCGACTTCTCGCACCCGGTCGAAAGGCCGCCGTCATCCGCTCGCTACGGTCGCGCTCATCGTGATCGGGCTCGTCTCGACGGGCGGTGCGTACGCGCTGTTCACCGGTACCGCCAGTGCGGAGACCCAGCAGGCGTCGGCCGTGTCGAAGCAGGCGAGCATCGAAGAGGGAAAGAAGCTCTTCGCCTCCAACTGCGCCACCTGCCACGGTCTCAGCGCCCAGGGTGTCGCCAGCGTCGGGCCGAGCCTGTACGGCGTCGGAGCGGCCGCGGTCAGCTTCCAGGTCGGCACGGGGCGCATGCCGCTCGCCAACCAGGGTCCTCAGGCCGAGCAGAAGCCGGTGCAGTTCACGGCGGAGCAGACCACCGCTCTGGCCGACTACATCGCGAGCCTCGCCCCCGGGCCCGGTATCCCGTCGTCGAAGTACACCTCGGGCAAGGGCGATGCCTCAACGGGCGCCGAGCTGTTCCGCATCAACTGCGCCATGTGCCACAACGTGGCCGGCGCGGGCGGTGCACTCACCCAGGGCAAGTTCGCGCCCGCGCTCACGGGCGTCACCGGTGAGCACATCTACGAAGCGATGGTCACCGGCCCGCAGAACATGCCGGTGTTCAATGACAAGAACATCACGCCCGCCCAGAAGGCCGACATCATCAGCTACCTGAAGTACCTGGACAAGAACCCGTCGCCCGGTGGCTTCGAGCTCGGAAACCTGGGCCCGGTGGCCGAGGGTCTGTTCATCTGGATCTTCGGACTCGGCGCGGTCGTCGGCGTCACCATCTGGATCGCCGCCAAGGCGAGCTAGTACCCGCAGCACAGCACCACCCCACAACTTCAGCACCTACTGCTTCAGAAGCACCAGCACCAACCGAAGGGAAGCCAATGGCACACGACGACGGCGGCACAACCGCCGCTGCCGGCTCGGACGTCGAGAAGATCGGTCCGTCCACGGTCTCGGCCGGCACGGCCGTGATCCTGCCAGACGCCGTGCAGAACCCGGGCCTCCCGCCGCACCGGCTTCGCGTCACCGACATCGACCCGAAGGCGGCGAAGACCGCGGAGCGTCGCGTGTACACGCTGTTCTACGTGTCGATCATCGGCAGCGTGTTCGCGGTCGCGGCCTATGCCGCGTTCCCGATCGTGCCGGGCGACCCGGCCTCGACGCGGATGAACAACCTGTTCCTCGGCCTCGGTATCGCCCTTGGCCTGCTCGCGCTCGGAATCGGTGCGATCTACTGGGCCAAGAACCTCATGCGCGGCGACGAGATCAGCGAGTCTCGTCACTTCGTCAGCGAGCGTACGGCCACGCGGGAACGCGCCGTCGAGATCTTCAAAGAGGGCAACGAGGAGTCCGGATTCGGACGCCGTTCGCTCATCCGCAATAGCCTCATCGGCGCCCTGCTCGCCTTCCCGCTGCCGGGAATCGTGCTGTTCCGCGGCCTCGCCCCGGACCACGACCCGGTTCCGGCGCTCGAACACACCCTCTGGGCCAAGGGCACGCGTCTGACGCACGACCCCAGCGGCGCCCCGATCAAGGCCTCCGATGTCACCCTCGGTTCGGCGTTCCATGTCATCCCCGAAGGGCTGCTGGAGAAGGAGGACATGCTGGAGCAGAAGGCGAAGGCTGCCGTGCTCCTCATGCGTCTGAAGCCCGAGGACCTCAACATCTCCCAGGGCCGCGAGAACTGGAACTACGACGGAATCGTCGCCTATTCGAAGATCTGCACGCACGTCGGTTGCCCGGTGGCACTGTACGAGCAGCAGACCCACCACCTGCTGTGCCCGTGCCACTCGTCCACGTTCGACGTGACGAACGAGTGCGAGGTCATCTTCGGACCGGCCGCGCGGCCACTGCCACAGCTGCCCATCACCGTCGACAGCGAGGGCTACCTCGTCGCACGCAGTGATTTCCACGAGCCCGTCGGCCCGAGTTTCTGGGAGCGTTCATGACCGTCTCAACCGCAACACAGCCCGAGGTGCCGGTCGCCGCGGCGAATAACCGCGGCGCACGCTTCACCGCCGCAGCGGCCAACTACATCGATGAGCGCACCAGCATCTCCGGGGCGGTCAGGGAACTGGGTCGCAAGATCTTCCCCGACCACTGGTCGTTCATGCTCGGTGAGGTGGCGCTGTACAGCTTCATCGTCATCCTGCTCTCGGGAACCTTCCTGACCTTCTTCTTCCAGCCGTCGATGGCCGAGGTCGTATACCACGGTTCCTACGTGCCACTGAAGGGGATCGAGATGTCGGCGGCCTACGCGTCGTCGCTCAACATCTCCTTCGATGTGCGGGGCGGACTGCTCTTCCGCCAGGTCCACCACTGGGCAGCGCTGCTGTTCATCGCCTCCATCGGCCTGCACATGCTGCGCGTGTACTTCACGGGCGCGTTCCGCAAGCCGCGCGAGATCAACTGGGTGATCGGCTTCACTCTGTTCATCCTGGCCATGGCCGAGGGCTTCACGGGCTACTCGCTCCCCGACGACCTGCTCTCCGGCAACGGTCTGCGCATCATCGACGGTCTGATCAAGGGCATCCCGGTGGTCGGCACCTGGATCTCCTACCTGCTCTTCGGTGGGGAGTTCCCCGGCACCAAGCTGGTCGCCCTGTTCTATTCCGTTCACATCCTGCTGCTTCCGGCGATCCTCGTCGCTGCCCTGGGAATCCACCTGCTGCTTCTGATCGTCAACAAGCACACCCAGTTCGCCGGCCCCGGCCGCACCGAGCAGAACGTGGTCGGCGTGCCGATCCTCCCGACCTTCGCCGCGAAGGCCGGCGGATTCTTCTTCGTCGTCTTCGGTGTGATCGTGCTGATCGCCTCGCTCTTCACGATCAACCCGATCTGGACCTACGGGCCCTATGACCCGTCCCCCGTGTCGGCAGGTACTCAGCCCGACTGGTACATCGGCTTCGCCGACGGTGCGCTGCGCCTGATCCCGCCGGGCTGGGAGTTCGTCTGGCTGAACCACACCTGGTCGTTCAACATGATCGTGGTCATCCTGGTTCTCCCGCTGTTCCTCGCGGCCGTCGCTTTCTATCCGTTCATCGAGGGCTGGATCACCGGCGACAAGCGCGAGCACCACATCGCCGACCGTCCGCGCAACGCTCCGACCCGCACGGCCATCGGTGCCGCCGGCGTCACCTTCTACGCGGTGCTCTGGGCCGCGGCGAGCTCGGACCTCATGGCGACGCACTTCAAGATCAGCCTCGAGGGCGTCATCCACACCCTGCAGGTGCTGCTCTTCCTCGGGCCGGTCATCGCCTACCAGGTCACCAAGCGCATCTGTCTGGCTCTGCAGAAGAAGGATCGCGAGATCGCGCTCCACGGCTTCGAGTCCGGTCGAATCGTGCGTCTGCCCGGCGGCGAGTACATCGAGGTGCACGAGCAGCTCGACGACTACGAGCGCTGGCGCCTGGTGAGCTTCGAGGACTACGCGCCGCTGATGATCCGTCCGGATGCGCACGGTCGCATCTCGACGGCGCAGAAGGTGCGCGCGGGCCTCTCCCGTTGGTTCTTCGAGGACCGCATCGAGCCGCCGACGCGCAACGAGATCGAGAGCGGCGGCCACGGCCACCACTAGCGACAACAGGAATGGATGCCTCGGCTCCCGTGATTCGTCACGGGAGCCGAGGCATCCGACGTTAAGTCCGGGGTTAAGTCCGGGGCGACCAATGGCCGGCGGCGGCGGTTGGCGATACGCGCGACTGGTCAGCGAAGAAGCGAGCGGCGATCCCTGCTCGGGCGAGTGCGAGCTCGGGAGATGCAGCCGGGCATCCGCTGCACCGCCGCGTGCTCGCGCCGGGCGTAGGCACTCGGCGACTCCCCCACCACCTCGGTGAACCGGGAGCTGAACGAGCCGAGTGACGTACAGCCGACCGCGAAGCAGGCGTCGGTGACCGACATCCCGTCGCGCAGCAGCGCCATCGCCCGCTCGATCCGACGGGTCATGAGGTACACGTACGGCGTCTCGCCATATGCAGCGCGAAACTGTCGGGAGAAGTGCGCCGGCGACATCAGGGCGTGCCGCGCCATCGTCGGTACGTCGAGCGGCCGGGCGTATTCGCGATCGATGAGATCGCGGGCGCGCCGCACCGACGCAAGAGCCTGCAGCGCATCGGGAATCATCGATTCACGATACCGCGCGACGCCGAAGCTGCGGACTGTCAGTCGACCAGGAAGCTCTTCTTGAGGTAATTGGCCGTCGAGCGGTAGTTGAGCCGCTCATAGAAGGATGCAGCCCGCAGGATGCTCGCCACCGTGAGCTGACGGATGCCGCGGGCCTCACACTCGCGCTCGATCGCGGTCACCAGCTGGCTGCCGTAGCCGTTGCCGCTGACCGCAGCATCGACGACCAACTCCTGCAGCTGCGCGACATCGCCGTTCGTGTACAACAACCGTGCCACCGTGGCGAGGGCGTAGCCGACGAGAACGTCGTCGACCACCGCGACCAGCAGTATGTGGTCGTAGGCGTCCTGAACAGAGTGCGCGAACGCACCATCGAAAGAGTCCCGCTCCGGGACTCCCCCGATGCCGAGCTGCGCGACCAGCGCGAAGATGGCGTCGGCATCATCGATCGATGCCGAGCGGATGCTAGCGGGCGAAGTAACCGCGGTAATACTCATAGACCCAGCCGATCAGACTGATGACTGCGATGCAAGCACCGATGTACGAGATCCAGAAACCGACGGCGATTCCCAGGAACACCGTTGCGGCACCGGCAGCGAGCATCAGCGGCCACCAGCTCCACGGGCTGAAGAAGCCCTGTTCGGCATCACCGTCGTCGATGTCCGCGTCCAGGCGGTCTTCGGCGAGGGTTCCGCCGAGGGCCTTGTTGGTGCGGCCCAGGTAGAACGCGATGAAGGCGGAGAGCACACCGGTGAGCGCGATGCCCACGGTGCCCACCCACTCGATCGGCGGGCCAGCCACGCCACCGGCGGGCTCGACCGACAGACGGTAGTTGCTGTCGAGCAGGCTCCAGATCGTGTATGCCGCGTCGGCCACCACGAAGAAGCCGGCCAGGATCCAGAAGAGTTTGGCGTTGACGCCCATTGTTACTTGACCTCTCCGTCAGCGATGTCATAGGTGGCGGCGTCCGGCGCATCCTTCAACGGACCGATGCCGACCGGGATGCCGACCTCGGGGTGGTTGAGGTCGAATGCCGGCGACTCCGAGCGGATGCGCGGGATCGAGGTGAAGTTGTGACGCGGCGGCGGGCAGGAGGTCGCCCACTCGAGCGAGCGTCCGTACCCCCACGGGTCGTTCACCGTGACGCGCTTTCCCTTCCTCGCCGTGATGTAGACGTTGAAGATGAAGGGCAGCATCGACACGCCGAGCAGGAACGCTCCGATGGTCGACAACTGGTTCATCCAGGTGAAGCCGTCATCGGGCTGGTAGGTCGCGTATCGACGGGGCATGCCGACCACGCCGAGCCAGTGCTGGATGAGGAAGGTGGTGTGGAAGCCGATGAACAGCAACCAGAAGTGGATCTTGCCCAGACGCTCGTCGAGCATCTTGCCCGTCCACTTGGGCCACCAGAAGTAGAAGCCCGCGAACATCGCGAACACGACCGTACCGAAGACGACGTAGTGGAAGTGCGCCACGACGAAGTAGGTGTCGGAGACGTGGAAGTCGAGCGGCGGCGAGGCGAGGATCACACCGGTGAGACCACCGAACGTGAAGGTGATCAGGAAGCCGATCGCCCAGAGCATCGGGGTCTCGAAGGTGACAGAGCCCCGCCACATCGTTCCCACCCAGTTGAAGATCTTCACACCGGTCGGCACCGCGATGAGCATGGTCATCAGCGAGAAGAACGGCAACAGCACCGTGCCCGTCACGTACATGTGGTGCGCCCAGACGGTGATCGACAGCGCTGCGATCGCGATCGTCGCGTAGACCAGCGTCTTGTAGCCGAAGATCGGCTTACGGCTGAACACCGGGAAGATCTCCGACACGATGCCGAAGAACGGCAGAGCGATGATGTAGACCTCGGGGTGGCCGAAGAACCAGAACAGGTGCTGCCACAGGATGGCGCCGCCGGACTGCACGTTGTACAGGTGCGACTCGAACACGCGGTCGGCACCGAGGGCGAAGAGCGCAGCCGCCAGCACCGGGAAGGCCATGATCACGAGGATCGAGGTGACCAGGGTGTTCCACGTGAAGATCGGCATGCGGAACATGGTCATGCCCGGCGCACGCATCGTGATGATCGTGGTGATGAAGTTGACCGCGCCGAGGATGGTTCCGAAACCGCTGAGCGCAAGGCCGAACACCCAGAGGTTTCCGCCGAGAGATGGCGAGAAAGTCGTCGTCGACAGCGGAACGTACGCCGTCCAACCGAAGGATGCCGCACCCTGCGGGGTGAGGAAGCCCGCGACCGCGATGAGCGATCCGAAGCTGTACAGCCAGTAGGCGAAGGCGTTCAGTCGCGGGAACGCGACGTCGGGCGCACCGATCTGCAGCGGCATGATCACGTTGGCGAAGCCGGCGAACAGCGGCGTCGCGAACATCAGCAGCATCACCGTGCCGTGCATGGTGAACAGCTGGTTGTACTGCTCCTTGGTCTGCAGGAGCTGCATGCCGGGCTCGAACAGCTGGGCACGGATGACGAGAGCCATCACGCCACCGAGCAGGAAGTAGATGAACGAGGTGATCAGGTAGAGGTACCCGATGGTCTTGTGGTCGGTGGTGGTGATCCACTTGACGACGATGTTGCCGTTGGGAAAGGCGGGCGGTGCCTGATAGGGCGCGCTGCCGCCGGTGGTCGGCCGGGGTGCTGTAACGGTGCTCATGCTGGCCGTCCTACTCGTTGTCCGTCGCCGGCGCCGTGTTGCCGGGCAGGTTCGAATTGGTGTTGTACTCGGATCCGAGGGTGCCGGTCTGGCCCTTGTCGACGAGGGTCTGCAGGTAGGCCTCGTAGTCGGCCTGCGACTCGACCTTCACCTTGAAGAGCATCAGCGAGTGGTAGTCACCGCAGAGCTCCGCGCACTTTCCGTTGAAGGTGCCGATCTTGGTCGGCGTGAAGTACATGTAGTTGTCCCGGCCGGGGATGTTGTCCTTCTTGTACAGGAAGTCGATGACCCAGAAGGAGTGGTCGACGTCGCGACTCTCGATCTTGATCTGCACGCTCTTGTCGACGGGAAGGTGGAGAACCGGGAGCTTGCTCTCGTCGATGGTGCCGTCGGCCTTCTCCATCTCCTCGGCCTGGATACCGGGCGAGTACACGCCCTTGTCGTCGGGTCCGGTCTTCAGGTAGTTGAAGTCCCACGCCCAGCGCTTGCCGTAGACCTCGACCTGGACATCCGGGTTCTTCGTAGGGTTCTCGATCAGGTTCTGCTCACGTGCGGTGAAGGCGAAGAACCCGAGCACGAGGATGAGCGGCACGATCGTGTAGAAGATCTCGATCGGCAGGTTGTAGCGCAGCTGCACGGGGAGACCGGTCTGGCCCTTGCGGCGGCGGTAGACGACCGCGGCCCAGATGATGACGCCCCAGGTGATGAGACCGACCACCAGGAGCACGATCCAGGAATTCACCCAGAGACTCGTGACACCCTCGGTGTGGTTGGTGGCGCCCTCGGAGCCAGCCGGGAGGAAGCCTCTCAGCTGGTCCTGGCTACACCCCGCTAGAACCAGGACGAGCGCGACGGCGACCGGAACGGTAGCCCATCGAAGACGGCGGTTAGAACGCACCTGAAACCTCTCGGATGACACGGACTGCTGCAGTTCACAGTCTCTTTGGTGAGATCAGCCTACTGCGACGGCGGCCCGATCTCAGACCGGAATGGCCGTCAGGCGGGAGGAAATCGCGGACTTTCGGGCGCAAAAAAGGGAACCGCCATCGGCGGTTCCCTTCTCTGAGCGACAATTGGGAGGCGGCTGAACAGCCAGCCGACCTCCCTGGCGCGCTATCGCCTAGTGGAACGAATCACCACAGGCGCAGCTACCGGTGGCGTTCGGGTTGTCGATCGTGAAGCCCTGCTTCTGGATGGTGTCCTCGAAGTCGATGGTGGCCCCGTCAAGGTAGGGCACGCTCATCTTGTCGACGACGACCTCGACCCCGTCGAAGTCGACGGTCGCGTCGCCCTCGAGCAGGCGCTCGTCGAAGTAGAGCTGATAGATGAGTCCGGAGCATCCGCCGGGCTGAACGGCGACGCGCAGACGCAGGTCGTCCCGCCCCTCCTGCTCGTACAGGCTGCGGACCTTGACGGCGGCGGGCTCGCTCAGCAGCACACCGTGGGCGGCGGCTACGGCGCCCTGGGCGGGCACGGTCGTGTCAGCCAGTGTCGTGTCAGTCATGACCACTCCTTCGCGTTGTGAAAAGTCTTGGCTTCAGTGTAAGCACGGTCGGCAGCGCCGGGGGTGCGCGACGGCGAGATTGTCACGCAGCCCTCAGCCCCGAACCCGCCCTCGGCGCGAGGATCAGCGCTCGTTGAGACGCGCGAGCAGCACCGCCTCCGTGAGGATCGCACGTCGGAAGACACCCAGGTGCAGCGACTCGTTCGGGCTGTGAGCACGGCTGTCGGGATCCTCCACCCCGGTGACCAGGATCTGCGCCTGCGGGAACACCTCGACCAGGTCGGCGATGAACGGAATGGAGCCGCCGATGCCGGTCTCGACCGCCTCGCGCTCCCAGGCATCCGTCATTGCGGTTTCCGCCTCGGCGACGGCCCAGCCATCCGTGTCGACGAGGAAGCCGTTGCCGTAGTCGAGATCATCGATGGCGATGTGCGCCCCGAACGGCGCGTGCTCGCGCAGGTGCTTCTCCAGGGCCGCGGCGGCCTCGGTCGCCTGCTGCCCGGGAGCGATGCGCGCACTGAGCCGAACGCTCACCGACGGGATCAGGGTGTTCGATGCGTTCGCCACCGACGGCGCGTCGATGCCGGTGATGGTGATGGCCGGCTTCGACCACAGGCGACTGAGAACCGGGCCGGTGCCGATCGGCTGCACGCCATCGAGCAGCGCGGCCTCTTCCCTCAGCTGCGACTCCGGGTATTCGGGGGTTTCCTGGGGGATGCTGGCGAGCCCCTCGACGGCAACGGCGCCGTTCTCGTCCCAGAGGGTGGCGAGCAGTGTCACGAGGGCGAGCATCGCGTCCGGTGCCGCTCCCCCGAACATGCCGGAGTGGGACGCATGCTCGAGAGTCGACACGGTCAGGCGGAAGGTCACGTTGCCGCGCAGACCGACGGTGAGCGCGGGCGTCTCGGTGTCCCAGTTGTCGGAGTCGGCGACCACGATGACATCGGCGGCCAGCTGCTCGCGGTGCTGCTGCAGGAAGTTGCTGAACGAGCGCGAGCCGAACTCCTCCTCGCCCTCGATGAACAGGGCGAGCCCGAGGTCGAAGTCCGGCCCGACGGTCTCGACCAGAGCGCGGATCGAGGCGATGTGCGCCATGACCCCGGCCTTGTCATCCGCCGCGCCGCGTCCGTACAGACGCTCACCCCGCACGGTCGGCTCGAAGGGCAGGGAGTCCCAGTCCTCGTCCCTGCCGGGGGGCTGCACGTCGTGGTGGGCGTAGAGGAGGATCGTCGGCTTGCCGTTCTTCGCGGCGCGGGTAGCCAGCACCGCCGGCTGGCCGAGAACGTCGGTGTCGCCGATCGGCGCGCGGGAGATCTGCACGCTGTCGAAGACACCGAGATCGGTGGCGAGAGCGGCGACCGCCTCCGCGCTCTGCTGCACGAATGCCGGGTCGAAGGCCGCCCACGAGACCGAGGGGATGCGCACCAGGTTCGACAGGTCGGCGATCGAGACGGGAAGGCCGCCGTGCACCGCCTCCCGGAGTGCTGAGAGGAGTTCCGGCCTGGTGGTGAGGGGTGAAGTCATAGAGGTAATCTTAAGGACTCGACTTTCGAAGGAATTCACCGTGCCCAACCCATTCACGAGCAAGCCCGCGGCCCCCAGCGACGACACCGCAGCCGAGCTCGACACCAACGTGGGCAAGGGACGTGCGACCCCCACCCGTAAGGAGCGCGAGGCCGCGAACCTGCGTCCGCTCGTCTCCAGCGACCGCAAGGCCAGCAGCAAGGAGTCCCGCGCCAAGATGGCAGAGGCTCGCGACCGGGCCCGGGTCGGAATGGCGAACGGCGAGGAGAAATACCTTGGTCCGCGCGACAAGGGCCCGCAGCGCCGTTACGTCCGCGACTACGTCGACGCGCGATTCAGCGTGGGAGAGCTGATGATCCCGTTCCTCGGCGTCGTCATCGTGCTCACCTTCATCAGCGAGCCGATCTTCGTCACCATCGGCACGTTCGCTCTCTGGGGCTTCCTGCTGATCCTGGTGATCGACTGCGTGATCCTCGGTTTCACCCTGAACCGCAAACTCACCGCGAAGTTCGGCGAGGGCAAGGTCGAGCGGGGCTTCCGCTGGTACGCGTCGATGCGCGCCGTGCAGCTGCGCCCGATGCGCCTGCCGAAGCCGCAGGCCAAGCGCGGCCAGTACCCCGCGTAACCTCTCCCGCTTCGCGACTTCCGCGTCTCCACTCCTGACCGCACCGCACCGGTGCCGTCTGCTCCGCGTCATTCAGGAGGGTGTGTGACCGAGGTGAGCGGAGTGACGGATGTTCGCACCATCCGCACCGGGACTCCCACAGGTCACATCGTCACCTGAATAGCGCCACTGAATACTGCGCCGGTGAATACTGCGCGTGGGCGGTTCGGAAACCCCGGCGCGAGGATGCGAACGCATGGTCACACGTGGCCTACCGGGCGGTCGCGGCAGCCTCTGTGCCAAACGCATGCACATGTGCGGTGGGCGGTGGGAGTGCCGGTGCCGATCTCAGGCGCGACGGAGGCGGCGCAGACCGCGGTTGATCGAGTGCGCCCACAGCGGACCGCGGTAGAGAAATGCGGTGTACCCCTGCACCAGGGTGGCGCCGGCCTCGAGACGTTCGGCGACATCCGCCGCCGTCTCGACGCCTCCGACCGAGATCACACAGAGGTCGTCCGGGACGACCGTGCGGATGAGCCGCAGCACCGCGAGCGACCGGTCGGCGAGCGGCGCCCCCGACAGTCCCCCGGCGCCGGCGGCCTCGACCACGGCCGCCGGTGTGCGCAGCCCCGAGCGGGACAGGGTCGTGTTGGTGGCGATGATGCCGTCGAGGCCGAGCTCGATGACGAGCTCGGCGATGCGACGCACCTCGTCATCCGCGAGGTCGGGGGCGATCTTTACCAGCACAGGAGTCATGCCGGCGGCGCTGCGCACTGCGCTGAGCAGCGGCGAGAGCTTTTCCAGCTCCTGCAGACCGCGCAGGCCCGGCGTGTTCGGCGAGCTCACGTTCACCGCGAGGTAGTCGGCGACCGGGGCGAGTAGCCGCGCACTCACGAGGTAGTCCTCGGTCGCGGCATCCACCTCGACCACTCGGCTCTTGCCGATGTTGGCGCCGATCACCGGGCGATCCCGCCGGCGGCTCTCGCGGCGCAGCCGCGGCGCGGCATCCGCTGCTCCGGCGTTGTTGAAGCCCATGCGGTTGATCACCGCCCGGTCGGGGATGAGGCGGAACAGCCGCGGTTTCTCGTTGCCCGGCTGGGCGATCGCGGTGACCGTGCCGACCTCGACGTGGCCGAAGCCGAGCTGGCCGAGACCCTGCACCGCCTTGCCGTCCTTGTCGAAGCCGGCGGCGAGGCCGAATGGGGACGGGAAGTGCAGGCCGAGGGTCTGAACGGCGAGCGACGGATGCGGCCGGGTCAGGCGGCCGACCAGGTAGCCGATACCGACCCGCGGCATCGTGCGGATCACGTCGAAGGCGAGATGGTGCGCCTGTTCCGGGTCGAGGCGGGAAAGGACGAGCCTGAAGAGGGTGCGATACATACCGTCACCCAGGCTAGTGGAGCGGGCACGCGGCCCGACGCCATCAGGCCTCGGTCAGGCCCTCTTCGCGTGCCGCCTCGTGCTCCACCCGCAGAAGGGTGATCGCCGACTCGAAGTCCTCGAGCGAGTCGAACCCCTGGTAGACGCTCGCGAAGCGCAGGTAGGCGACCTCGTCCAGCTCGCGGAGCGGCGGAAGGATGGCGAGGCCGATGTCGTTGGCATCGACCTGCGACGCGCCCGTTGCCCGGATGGTCTCCTCTACCCGCTGGGCGAGCAGCGCGAGATCGGTATCCGTCACCGGACGGCCCTGGCAGGCCTTGCGCACACCGGAGACGATCTTCTCCCGGCTGAACGGCTGCACGACGCCGCTGCGCTTGACCACGTTGAGGCTCGCGGTCTCGGTCGTGCTGAAGCGGCGACCGCAGTCGGGGCACTGCCGCCGACGGCGGATCGAGAGACCGTCGTCGCTCGTGCGCGAGTCGATGACACGGGAATCCGGGTAGCGGCAGAAGGGGCAGAACATAGTGTCTACAGGATAGACGCTGCGCCCCCAGAACTAGGGACGCGGGCCTGTGGTGGGCTCAGCCCTCGGCGAACCGAGCGCTCTGTGTCGATGAATCACCCTCGGTAAATCGAGCACTCTAGGTAAATCGAGCACTCACCGCGGCGCCGTGCGCGGGCAGGTCTTCGGCGTTCGCCAGCGCGACCACCCGCGGCTCGACCTGCTGCAGGGCGGCATGGTCGTAACGGATGACCTGCTGCGGCCGCAGGAACGTGTACGCCCCGAGACCCGGCGCGAACCTCGCCTGTCCCCCGGTCGGCAGTACGTGATTCGATCCGGCCAGATAGTCGCCCAGGCTCACCGGCGAGTCGGCCCCGAGGAAGATCGCGCCGGCACTGTCGATGAGGTCGAGCACCGCGCCAGGCTGGGCGGTCTGGATCTCCAGGTGCTCGGGTCCGTACATGTTGCTGAACGCCGCAGCGCCCTCCAGATCGTCGACGAGCACGATCGCCGACTGGCGTCCGCGCAATGCCTCCTCCACCCGTGCCCCGTGCCGTGCCTGCGGGGCGAGCAGCTCGAGCTGGGTCTGCACCCGCTCGGCGAGCTCCGGCGAGTCGGTGACCAGCACCGCAGCGGCGAGCTCGTCGTGCTCCGCCTGGCTGATCAGGTCGACGGCGACGAGCCGGGCATCCGCACTCTCATCGGCGATGACCAGGATCTCGGTCGGGCCTGCCTCCGCGTCGATGCCGGCGGTGCCCCGCACCAGCCGCTTCGCCGCGGCGACGTAGACGTTGCCGGGCCCGGTGATGAGCTGAACGGGGTCGAGGCTCATGTCGGGAACGCCGTAGGCGAAGGCTCCGATCGCGCCGGCGCCGCCCATCGCGTAGACCTCATCGACGCCGAGCAGACCCGCCGCGCCCAGGATCACCGGGTGGATCATTCCGTCGAAGGCCTTCTGCGCGGGGCTTGCGAGAGCCACCGAGCTGACGCCGGCGACCTGTGCGGGCACGACGTTCATCACCACGCTGGACGGATAGACGGCCTTGCCGCCGGGCACGTAGAAGCCGACGCGGTTCACCGGCATCCAGCGCTGGATGACCTCCGCACCGGGCGCGAGCGTGGTGACCTTCGATTGCGGCATCTGTGCCTTCGACGCCTCCCGCACTCGCACGATCGCCTCCTCGAGGGCGTCCCTGACGAGCGGGTCGAGCATCCGCACCGCCGCGGAGACGGCGGCGACATCCAGCCGCACGTGCGGCGGGCGCACACCGTCGAGTCGCTCGGACTGTTCGAGCAGTGCCTCCTCGCCGCGGGCGCGCACGTCCGCGATGAGCTCGCTCGCGATCGCCGTCGCCGCAGAGACGTCGGTCTGCGCACGAGGCACGAGGCCGAGGAGTTCGCTTCGGGTGGGTGTGAGACCGCGCAGGTCGATGGTCTGGATCATGGCGGGTTCATCCTATTCGGGGGCGCCGACCGCGGGCCGGTCGGGATGCGGCATCAGACCAGGCAGTTCGGGCCGAGCAGCGACTTGAGGTCGCCGTAGAGGTCCGCACTCACCGTCACCGGGAACGGCACCTCGAACACCCGTGCGAGCTCGCCCTTGATCAGCTTGAGCCGCACCTCGGTGTCGCCGGAATGCCGGATCAGCACGTCGTTGAGGGCGGTGACGGTATCGGTGGTCGCCCGGGTCTCCGGCACCGAGATCACCAGCGGCCCCGAGCCGAGACTCTGACCGAGGTCGGGAACGAACATGCTCGACGCGTGCAGGTTCATCCCGTCGTCGCGCATGCTGACCCTGCCACGCACGACGACCACGGAGTCGTTGCTGAGGGCTGGAGCAAACTCCTGGTAGGCCTTGCCCAGGAACATGATTCCGATCTCGCCGCCGAAGTCCTCCAGCGTGATGATGCCGTACTGATTGCCCGAGTTGCGCGCCACCCGGTGCTGCACGGAGGTGATCAGTCCCGCCACCGTGACATGCTCACCGTCGCCGGCGACATCGCCTTCGAGCAGTTCGGTGATCGACGTGCTCGCGTGCTTGGCGAGCTGGATCTCGAGGCCGGCGAGGGGATGATCCGACACGTACAGCCCGAGCATCTCGCGTTCGAAGGCCAGCTTGTCGCGCTTTGCCCACTCCGGTCTGTCCGGCACCTGGCTGGCGACCTGCGGCTCGTCCCAGAGGCTGTCGAAGTCGAACCCGACCTGACCGTTCGCCTCTGCACGCTTCTGGCTCACGGCGCTGTCGATGGCGTCTTCGTGGATCTCCAACAGGCTGCGCCGGGTCGACCCGAGCGAGTCGAATGCGCCGGCCTTGATCAGCGATTCGACCGTGCGCTTGTTGGTCACCGAGATCGGCACCTTGCTCAGGAAGTCGTGGAAGCTGGTGAAGGCGCCCTTGCTCTCGCGCGCCGTGCGGATCTGCTCGACGACCGAGAACCCGACGTTGCGCACCGCGCCGAGACCGAAGCGGATGTCCTCGCCGACGGCGGCGAAGAATCCGATCGACTCGTTGACGTCCGGTGGCAGCACCCGGATGCCCATCCGGCGGCACTCGTTCAGGTACAGACCGAGCTTGTCCCGGGAATCGCCGACGCTGGTGAGCAGGGCGGCCATGTACTCGGCCGCATAGTGCGCCTTCAGGTAGGCGGTCCAGTAGGAGACGACCCCGTAGGCCGCGGAGTGCGCCTTGTTGAAGGCGTAGTCGGAGAACGGGAGCAGGATCTCCCACAGCATGTTGATCGCCTGATCGGAGTAGCCGTTGTCGAGCATTCCCTGCCGGAATCCGGCGAACTGCTTGTCCAGCTCGGACTTCTTCTTCTTGCCCATCGCGCGTCGCAGGATGTCGGCCTGACCGAGCGAGAACCCGGCCACCTTCTGCGCGATGGCCATGACCTGCTCCTGATAGATGATCAGGCCGTAGCTGGTGTCGAGGATCTCGCGGAGCGACTCGGTGAACTCCGGGTGGATCGGGGTGATCTCCTGGGCGCCGTTCTTGCGCAGCGCGTAGTTGGTGTGCGAGTTCGCACCCATCGGGCCCGGGCGGTACAGCGCGATGACGGCGGAGATGTCTTCGAAGTTGTCGGGTTTCATCAGGCGCAGCAGTGACCGCATGGGCCCGCCATCGAGCTGGAAGACCCCGAGGGTGTCACCACGCCCGAGCAGCTCGTATGCGCCCCGGTCTTCGAGCTCGAGGCGTTCCAGATCGAGCTTCTCGCCGCGGTTGCTCTCGATGTTGTCGAGCGCGTCGCTGATGATGGTGAGGTTGCGCAGCCCGAGGAAGTCCATCTTGATCAGGCCGAGGGCCTCGGATGCCGGGTAGTCGAACTGCGTGACGATCTGGCCGTCCTGTTCGCGCTTCATGATCGGGATGATGTCGATCAGCGGCTCACTGGACATGATCACGCCGGCGGCGTGCACGCCCCACTGGCGCTTCAGGTTCTCGATGCCGAGCGCGGTCTCGAAGACCGTGCGGGCCTCGGCATCCGTCTCGATGATGCTGCGGAGGTCGGCCGCCTCCTTGAACCGCTCGTTGCTGCGGTCGGTGACGGCGGCCAGCGAGATGTCCTTGCCCATGATCGCGGGCGGCATCGCCTTGGTGAGCTTCTCGCCCATGCCGAAGGGGAAGCCGAGCACGCGCGAGGAGTCCTTGAGCGCCTGCTTCGCCTTGATGGTTCCGTAGGTCACGATCTGCGCGACCCGCGCCTCGCCGTATTTCTCGGTCACGTACTTGATGACCTCGCCGCGGCGACGGTCGTCGAAGTCGACGTCGAAGTCGGGCATGGAGACCCGGTCGGGGTTGAGGAAGCGCTCGAAGATGAGACCGTGGCGCAGCGGATCGAGGTCGGTGATGCCCATGGCGTATGCGGCCATGGAGCCGGCACCGGACCCACGGCCGGGACCCACCCGGATTCCGTTGCGCTTCGACCAGTTGATGAAGTCGGCGACCACCAGGAAGTATCCGGGGAACCCCATCTGGGTGATGACGCCGATCTCGTAGTCGGCCTGCGCCTGCACCTCGGCCGGAATACCTGCGGGATAGCGCACCCCGAGACCGGTCTGCACCTCCTTGATGAACCAGCTCGACTCGGTCTCGCCCTCCGGCACCGGGAAGCGCGGCATGTAGTTGGCGCTGGTGTCGAAGGCCACGTTGCTGCGCTCAGCGATGAGCAGGGTGTTGTCGCAGGCCTCGGGGAAGTCGCGGAACAGCTGCCGCATCTGTTGCGGGCTCTTCAGATAGAACTCATCGGCGTCGAACTTGAACCGGTTGGGGTCGTCGAGAGTGGACCCCGACTGCACGCAGAGCAGGGCAGCGTGCGCCGTGGCGTCGTGCGCATGGGTGTAGTGGAGGTCGTTCGTTGCCAGCAGCGGGATGCCCATCTCCTTCGCCAGGGAGATGAGTTCCTTCATCGTTCGCCGCTCGATGTCGATGCCGTGATCCATGATCTCGGCGAAGAAGTTCTCCTTGCCGAAGATGTCCTGCAGTTCACCGGCGGCCTTGCGCGCCTCCTGGTACTGGCCGAGACGGAGGCGGGTCTGCACCTCGCCACCCACGCAGCCGGTGGTGCCGATGACTCCCGTCGAGTACCGGCTGAGCAGCTCGCGGTCCATGCGCGGTTTGAAGTAGTAGCCCTCGATCGAGGCGAGCGACGATGCACGGAACAGATTGTGCATGCCCTCGGTAGATTCGGCGAGCAGCGTCATGTGCGTGTACGCACCGCTACCACCGACGTCATCCTGCGACTGCTGCTGGGTGCCCCACTTGACCCGGGTCTTGTCCCCACGGGCGGTTCCCGGGGTGATGTACGCCTCGGTGCCGATGATCGGCTTGATGCCCGCCGCGGTGGCCTTCTGCCAGAAGTCGAACGCACCGAACATGTTGCCGTGGTCGGTGACGGCGATGGCGGGCATCCCCTGCTCCACCGCGGAGTCGATCAGCGGGCCGACGCGGGCCGCACCGTCGAGCATCGAGTATTCGCTGTGCACATGCAGATGCACGAAGGAATCATTGGCTGCCACTGATGCTCCGAAACTCACGGGGGCTGAGCATCAAGGATAAGCCAGACCGGCCTCAGCCGGCCGCCACGATCAGTCGCCGCGGAGCGTGTCGAGGGCGTATTGGAGGTCGGCCGGATAGGTGCTGCGGAAAACCACCTGATCACCGCTGCCCGGATGGCGGAAACCGAGTTCCATGGCGTGCAGCCACTGCCGGGAGAGCCCCAGTCGCGCGCTGATCGTCGGGTCGGCGCCGTACATCGCGTCGCCCACGCAGGGGTGGCGCTGTGCGGCCATGTGCACCCGAATCTGGTGGGTGCGACCGGTCTCGAGGTGGATCTCGAGCAGCGAGGCGCTGGGGAAGGCCTCGAGCGTCTCGTAGTGGGTCACCGAGTGCTTGCCGTCGGTGGTGACGGCGAACTTCCAGCTGGAGCTCGGATGCCGTCCGATGGGTGCGTCGATCGTGCCGGACAGGGGGTCGGGGTGTCCCTGCACCACCGCGTGGTAGATCTTCGAGACTTCACGGTCGTGGAACTGGCGCTTCAGCTCGGTGTAGGCCCGCTCGCTCTTGGCGACCACCATGAGACCGCTGGTGCCGGCATCCAACCGGTGCACGATTCCCGCGCGCTCGGACGCTCCGGATGTCGAGATCCGGAAGCCCGCACCGGCCAGGGCCCCGAGAACGGTCGGCCCCGTCCACCCCACCGAGGGATGCGCGGCGACCCCCACCGGCTTGTCGATGACGACGAGATCGTCGTCGTCGTAGACCACCGTCAGGTCGGGAACGCTCACCGGGACGATGCTGGGCGCCTCCTTCGCCTGCCAGGAGACCTCGAGCCAGCTGTCGGCGCGAAGACGGTCGGACTTGCCGAGCACCACTCCGTCGACGGTCACTCCCCCGGCCTCGGCCACCTCGGCGGCGAAACTGCGGGAGAAACCGAGCAGCTTGGCGATCGCCGCGTCGACCCGTTCGCCGACCAGGCCGTCGGGAACCGGGAGGCTCCGGGTCTCCACCGCTCTAGTCCTTCGGCCGGGGGTCGTCTGGCTGAGCGTCGTCGGCGGCGGCCGGTTCTGCCACGGCATGCGGCTTCACGGTGCGCGACCCGTCGAGGTGCACGCCGCGGACGGTGAGGATCACGAACAGCACCATGCTCGCGCAGATGAAGGAGTCGGCGATGTTGAAGATCGCGGGGAAGCCGGCGATCTGCACGAAGTCGACGACGTGGCCGACGCCGAAGCCCGGCTCCCGGAACAGGCGATCGGTGAGGTTACCGGTCGTGCCGCCGAGCAGCATTCCGAACAGCACCGCCCATCCGATCGACCGGATGCGCCGGGCGAAGTAGAGGATGAACACGGTGACGGCGGAAGCCGCTATCGAGAAGATCCAGGTGGTGCCGCTCGCGAGCGAGAAGGCAGCACCCGAATTCCTCACGAAGCGGAACTGCAGCAGTGTGCCGAGTACCTCGATCTGATCGTTCTCGTTCAGGTTCGCGACGATCAGGTACTTGGATCCCTGATCGAGTGCGTAGACGGCCAGCGCGACGACGACTAGCGCGATGAGCGCTGAAACGCTGACCTTCTGTGCGCGAGCCTTCGTGCGCGGCTCAGTTGCCGCCAAAGCCCTGGTAGCCGGCGGGCTGCGGCGCCGCGAAGCCGGAGACGTCGCTCGACGACTCTCCACCCGCGGGCGAGTCGAGCTCGTTGAGCTGACCCTGGATGTAGCTCTTCAGCTTCTGGCGGTAGTCGCGCTCGAAGTTGCGCAGCTCGTCGACCCGGTCCTCGAGCGACACGCGCTCCTGGTCGAGCGTGGCGATCTTCGCCTGCTGTGCCTGCTCGGCCTCGGCGAGCTTGGCCTGTGCGGCCGCCTCCGCCTCCTCGAGCTTGGCCTTCTGCGCGGCCTCTGCCTCGGCCAGCTTCGCCTGCAGAGCCGCTTCGCCCTCGGCGACCTTGGCCTGCTGCTCCGCTTCGATCTCGGCGAGACGCGCCTGTGCGGCCGCCTCCGCCTCCGTGGCCTTGGCCAGCTGAGCCGCCTCGGCCTCGCTCACGGCGCGAGCCGCGGCAGCGTGACCCTCGGCGATGAGGGCGTCGCGCTTCTCGATGCCCTCCCGGACGTGCTCCTCGTGGAGCTTGCGAGCGAGCTGAAGAAGATTGTTGGTGTTGCTCGGGTCGACGGCACTGGGCTCGACGACCGGCGCCACATAGGCGGGCGGCGCGGCGACCACGGGAGCGGCGGCGAACTGCGGCTGCTCGGACTTGGCGGCGCTACCGGCGCTGCGCTGCAGCTCGTTGATGCGCGCGTCGCTCGCGATCAGGCGCTGGCGCAGCTCTTCGTTCTCCTGGCCGAGGCGGCGGAGTTCGACGACGACCTCGTCGAGGAAGTCATCGACCTCGTCCTGGTCGTATCCCTCGCGGAACTTGGTCGGCTGGAACCGCTTGTTGACTACGTCTTCAGGCGTCAGGGCCATGGTGTCACCTCTGGAAATCAGGTCGAACAGTGTCAGTAACGATCAGCTAACGCTAGCAAATCAATGCCGATGAAGGATGCGGATCGCGGCGATCTTCGACCACCCACTCAGGCCAGATTACACAGGCTGTCAAATCTGTCGGTGGGGAATCGGCAGCAGCCGCGCTCAGGTCAGAAGTTGCGCAGCACGAGCGTGACGTAGATGAGCACGACCACGATGAGCATCACGCCGCTCCAGCCGAAGTCGAGCGCCATCCCGCCGATGCGGACGGGCTTGATCACACGCCGGATCGCCTTGATCGGGGGGTCGGTGACCGAGTAGACGACCTCGGTGGCGACCAGACCGAAGCCGCGGGGTCGCCAGTCCCGCAGGAAGGTGCGCGCGAGATCGAGGATGAAGCGCGCCCACATCACGAAGAAGTAGATGAGGAGCAGCCAATACAGGATCGTTGCGACGATCGCCACCGGACTCACAGTTACCACCGCTCAGGTCGGCTCGACGGGAACGAGCGTCGAAGCGGGGTCAGGACTGCGCGAAGAAGGACGCGTCGACATCCTGCTCCGCCTCGGCCTGGTCGCCGCTGACGGCCACGTGCGCGGGCGAGAGCAGGAAGACCTTATTGGTCACGCGCTCGATCTTGCCGTAGAGCCCCTGCGAGAGACCGCTGGCGAAGTCGACCAGGCGACGGGCATCGGGCTCGGTCATCTGCGACAGGTTGATGATCACCGGAATTCCCTCACGGAAGCTCTCGGCGATGACCTGGGCGTCTTTGTAGGCGCGGGGGTGGACGGTGAGGATCTCGTTCATGTCGGCGGGCGCTGCCATCCTGTGCTCGGACTGTCGTTGGCTCGGCGCGCGACGCAGAGGCGTCACGGGCGCACGATTGGCGGTCGGCTGCGGAGTGTGGCGCTCGACGGGAGGGGCGGCCTGCGCGACGGGCGCGGGCTCCTCGTAGTCGAACTCCTCATCGGCAAGGCCGAGGTAGACCATGGTCTTGCGCAGCGGGTTAGCCATTTCGTGCCTCCTGTTGTGGAACCGGTGCTGCAAGATTAACCGGCGACCGGCCGGTTTCCGGTGATTGCCGAGCCGATCCGCAGGTGTGTCGCGCCCTCGAGGATCGCCTCGCGGTAGTCGCCAGACATCCCGGCGGAGATCGCACTCGCCCCCGGCGCCAACAGTTGAACGCGCTCGGAGGCCGCACGCACCCGGGCGAATGCCGCCCGCGGCTCCTCATCGATGGGGGCGACGGCCATCACCCCGCGCAGCAGGACTCCGGATGCCTGCAGCACCCGCTCCACGAAGGGCTCGAGGTCGTCGTCCCGCACCCCGCCACGCCCGGGGTCGTCGGTCAGGTTGATCTGCACGAAGACGTCGAGGGGTGACTCCGGCGAGGCGAGGGCGCCGAGCACCGAGTCGCGATCGAGCGACTGCACCGAACTGGCATAGGCGCGCGCCTGCTTCGCCTTCTTGCTCTGCAGCTGCCCGATGAAGTTCCAGCGGATCGGGTCGTCGTTCCGTGCGAGGTCGGCGAGTTCCGCCGCCTTGGCCTGCGCCTCCTGATGGCGGTTCTCACCGAACTCCCGCACTCCGAGCGAGTACAGCTCGCGCACGAGGCTCGTGGGATGGAACTTGGTGACGACGATGGTGGTGATGTCGTCGGGGTTCCGACCGGCGAGAGCCGCGGCATCCGCGACCCCCTCACGCACGCGAGCGAGTCGCTCGTCGAGCGTGAGGGGCATGCGGCTACTTCAGGAAGTCGGGGATGTCCAGGTCGTCATCCGTGTCTTCGAACACCGGGTCGCGCGGGGCGGCAGGCGCCTCGGGCTCCGGGGTCCAGGTGGGAACGGAGGCCTCCACGGGTGACTCGACCTCGCCGGTGGAACCGGCCGCCGCGCTGGACGCGATGGAGCCGGCAGCGACGGGAGCGGCGTCGACGAAGTTCGAGCGGTGGCCCGGCTTCTTGATCACGGGCTCGCCACCGTCGAAGCCCGCCGCGATGACGGTGACGCGCACCTCGTCGCCCAGGGTGTCGTCGATGACGGCGCCGAAGATGATGTTGGCCTCGGGGTGCACGGCCTCCTGCACCAGTCGGGCGGCGTCGTTGATCTCGAAGATGCCGAGGTTCGATCCGCCCTGGATGGAGAGCAACACGCCGTGCGCGCCGTCGATCGAGGCCTCGAGCAGTGGACTGGCGACGGCCAGTTCTGCGGCCTTGATCGCGCGGTCGGCGCCCCGGCTGGAGCCGATGCCCATGAGCGCGGATCCGGCCCCCTGCATGACCGACTTGACGTCGGCGAAGTCGAGGTTGATGAGGCCAGGGGTCGTGATCAGGTCGGTGATGCCCTGCACACCGGCGAGCAGCACCTGGTCGGCAGTGGCGAAGGCCTCGAGGAAGCTGATGCCACGGTCGCTGATCTCCAGCAGGCGGTCGTTCGGCACCACGATGAGGGTGTCGACCTCGTTCTTGAGAGCGGAGATACCGGTCTCGGCCTGGGCGGCACGTCGCTTGCCCTCGAAGCCGAAGGGGCGGGTGACCACACCGATGGTGAGGGCACCGATCGACTTGGCGATGCGGGCGACGACGGGGGCACCACCGGTGCCGGTTCCGCCACCCTCGCCGGCGGTGACGAAGACCATGTCGGCCCCGGCCAGGGCCTCCTCGATCTCCTCCGCGTGGTCCTCGGCAGCGCGGCGCCCGACCTCGGGGTCCGCACCGGCGCCGAGGCCCCGGGTGATCTCGCGACCGACATCGAGCTTGACGTCGGCGTCGCTCATCAACAGTGCCTGGGCATCCGTGTTGATGGCGATGAACTCGACGCCGCGAAGGCCGAGCTCGATCATGCGGTTGACCGCGTTTACTCCGCCGCCGCCTATGCCGACGACCTTGATCACGGCTAGGTAGTTCTGGTTCGATGTCACGTTCGGCCTCCGCTTGAAACTTTCAACCTCTACTTGAAGATTAAAGTTCTGCTCAGTATAGGTTTGGTGGTTCGAAGGTATGGCGCGGCGACCGGCAGCGGCGCGAGGCGCTCCCGCGTGTCGCAAACCGCGATACGAAATCGACGTCGGTTCGCGACGGTCGGCCTCAGTTGGCGAAGGTCGGGATCGTGGGCGCGCTCACGTCGAAGCGCGTCGCCTGCGGCTCGTTGGCGATCAGGATGGCGAGGATGCGCGCCTTCTTCGCCGACTCGTCCGCGCTCCCCCACACCACGGTCGGACCTGAGCTGAGCACCAACGTGACGTTGTCGAGCGTCTGCGCCGTGACCGAATCGACCTTCGCCAGCAGCTCGGTGGGCAGCGCGAGCAGCACCTTCACCGCCGAGGTGAAACCCATCGACGACGTGGCTGCGCCCGTCGTTGCGGTGGGCAGCGTGATGAGGGGCAGACCGGCGGGACGCTCGTCGGTCTTCTTGATCACGACACCGGCCGGATCGACGATCTCGAACCCGGTGGGCGTCTCGATCACGGCGATCGGCGCGCGCTCTGCGATGCGGATGATGAGGGTATCCGGTGGCACGGATTCCGTCACATAGCTGCGGATGAGCGGAAACCGCGACAGGTCTTTCTTGATCGCGTCGAAGTCGACCAGGGCGAGTGGGGTGCCGAGCTGGCCGTCGACCGCCTTCAGCACCTCGGCCTTGTTCACGCGGGAGGTGCCGGTGACCTCGATGGTCTTCAGCGACAGCACCGGTGAGTAGACCGCGCCGGTGACGAGACCGCCGACGGCGACGAAACAGAGCAACACGACCAGCCAGGTGATGCGCCGGCGACGGGACCTGCGGGTGAACCGCTTGACCTCCGAGCGCTCGAACCGACGGCGTACCGCGGCGGCCTTACGCAGCGCCCGGGCCGACTGCCGCTGCTCTGCGCGGGAATCGGTCGGCTGTTCTATCGGCCGTGCGGTCGGCTGTTCTATCGGCCGTGCGGTCGGCTGCGGGGTCGACTGAAGGGTCGGCTCAGCGATGGGTTGTGCGCCCGGCCGTGCCCCCGCCTGCCCCGCCGTGCGCGAGGCCCCCGCGGTGCGCGGCTTCTTCGATATCTTCGCCGGTTGTGGCGGCTTCGGCAGCTTCGGCGGCTTCGGCGACCGTGCCGGCGGCGCGGCCGGTTGCTCGGGGCGCGGGTCGAATCCCTCGGGGCGCTTCATCGCGCGCGATCCGTCACGGGGTCTGGCTGCCCTGCTCGCGGTGGTGGTCCTCCAGCGAGGCGAGCAGCTCCGGGATGATGCGGTAGATATCGCCGCCACCCATGGGGATGACGAAATCACCCGGGCGAGCGATGGACGCGGCGTAGTCTGCCGCGGCCTCCCAGTCGTCGATCACCCGCACGCGGGACGGGTCCACGAAGCGCTCGGCGATCAGCTCGCCGGTCACCCCGAAGATCGGTTCCTGGCGCGCGCCGTAGATCGGCACGATGATCGTCAGGTCGGCGAGCGACTCGAGCACGGTGGCGAACTCCGCGGCCATGTCGCGGGTGCGGGTGTACAGGTGCGGCTGGAAGATCGGGATGAGACGTCCGGCTCCGACCACGCCGCGGGCGCCGGAGAGGGCGGCGCGCAGCTCGGTCGGGTGATGGGCGAAGTCGTCGTAGACCGACACGCCGCCGACCTCACCACGGAACTCGAATCGACGCTCCGCGCCGTCGAACCGGGCGATGGCGTCGAGGGAAGCCTGGGGCTCGAATCCGAGGTCGACCAGCACGCCGAAGGCCCCCGCCGCGTTGATCGCATTGTGCAGGCCGGCGACCCGCAGCGTGGTGCGGTAGTCCTCGCCGCGATAGCGCAGCGCGAAGGAGACCGTCGTGCCGGTTTCGACCGAGTGGAGCCGGACATCCGCCGACTCCGCCTGACCGAAGGTCGTGATGGCGCGATCGACCAGTCGACCGGTGACGGCCACGGCACCCAGGTCGTCGCTGGAGATGACGACGCGCTCGCGGGCACGGGCCGCGAAGGTGACGAAGGCGTCTTCGAAGGCCTCCTCCGAGCCGAAGTGGTCGAGGTGGTCGGGGTCGACGTTGGTGATGAGCGAGATGGCGGTGTCGTAGAGCAGAAAGGAGCCGTCCGACTCGTCGGCCTCGACCACGAATACCTCTCCGGCCCCGCGCGCCGCGGACACACCGAGTGAGCGGATGACTCCCCCGTTGACGAAGCTCGGGTCGGCATTCAGCGCCACCAGTGCGGTGACGATCATGCCGGTCGAGGTCGTCTTGCCGTGCGCCCCGGCGACGGCCACCAGCCGCTGCTCCCGGGTCAGCCAGGCGAGTGCCTGAGCGCGATGCAGGATCGGGATGCCGCGCTCCCGCGCCGCGAGATACTCCGGGTTGTCTTCGGCGATGGCTCCGGTCACGACCAGGGTGTCTGCGCCCCCGATGTTGCCTGCCGCATGTCCGATCGCGATCGGCACGCCGGCGGCGCGGAGGGCCTCGACGGTGCCGCTCTCACGCGCGTCCGACCCGGTGACCGGGATGCCGGCGGCGACGAACAGCTGGGCGATGCCGCTCATTCCGGCGCCGCCGATTCCGACGAAGTGGACGGAGCCGAGCCGGTCGGGGACGGGCTGGGAGAAGTCGGACTTGATCATTGCAACTACCGTACCGGGCGGTCGGCCGGCGGTGCCGCCAGTGCGCCGGCGATGAGGTCGACCATGCGATCGGAACCGTCGAGCACGCCGACGGACTTCGCGCGTGCGGCCATCGCCGCGACGGTGGCCCGGTCTTCGAGCAGCGGCACAAGCGTGCGGTCGACCCAGCCGGGGGTGAACTCGGCGTTCTCCACGACGATCGCGCCCCCGACATCGACCGAGTCCCGGGCATTGAGGCGCTGCTCGCCGTTGCCGATGGGCAGCGGCACGTAGGCGGCGGGCACCCCGAGTGCGCTGAACTCGCTCACGGTTGCGGCCCCCGCACGGGCGACGGCGAAATCGGCGGCGGCGAGGGCCAGATCCATGCGATCGGAGTACTGCAGGATCTGGTAGCCGACCAGCTCGGAGCTCAGGCGGTCCCAGCGGGCACCGGCGATGTGCAGGATCTGCCAGCCGGCACCGAGGATCGACGGCGCGGAGGACCACACCGTCTCGTTGATGGCGAGGGCACCCTGGGACCCGCCCGTGATCAGCAGCACCGGCTTGTGCGGGTCGAGCCCGAACGAACGGATCGCCTCGGCGCGGGCGCTGGCCCGATCGAGTTGCTCGATCTCACGGCGCAGCGGCATGCCGACCAGACGGGAGTGCAGCAGCCGGGTGCGGCGGAAGGCCGTCCCCACGTGCTTCGTGAGCAGCGCGCCGAGCCGGTTGGCGATTCCCGGGCGGGTGTTGGCCTCATGCACCACCACCGGGATCTTCTCCTGCCAGGCGGCGACATAGGCGGGGCCGGAGACGTAGCCGCCGAAGCCGACCAGCACGTCGATCTCGCGATCGACGATGAGAGAACGGATGTCCGCGACACTCTCGCGGAAGGCTCGCGGGAAGCGCAGCGCGGCCGCGTTCGGCCGCCGCGGAAACACGACGCGCGCGATCGGCAGCAGTTCGTAACCACGCTCCGGAACCAGTCGGGCCTCAAGCCCCTCGAGGGTGCCGAGCACCAGCACCTCGGCGTCCGGTTGGAGTGCGCTCAGGCGGTCGGCGACGGCGAGGAGCGGATTGACGTGCCCCGCGGTGCCTCCACCGGCGAGCAGGTAGCGGGTCACCGTTGCCGTCCGCTGGACGCGCGCCGGGCATCCGCGGTGCGGACTGATGGCGCCGGGCTCGCTGGCACGGTGGTGCGTTCCGGCGCGTGCCTCGCGAAGGACAGCACGATGCCGATGGCGATGAGGGTGGTCACGAGCGAAGAGCCTCCGGCGGAGATGAGGGGCAGCGGCACGCCGAGCACCGGCAGGATGCCGAGCACCACCGCGATGTTGATGAAGGCCTGCCCGATGATCCAGACCATCACGGCGCTCACGGCGACCTTGGCGAAGGGGTCGCGGTTGACGCGGATGATCCGCACGAAGCCGATGGTGAGCACGATGAAGAGGGCGAGCACCAGGATGGCGCCGAGCAAGCCCAGTTCTTCGCCGATCACCGCGAAGATGAAGTCGTTGTCGGCCTCGGGGATCCATGACCACTTGAGCTTTGAGTTGCCGAGGCCGACACCGAAGAAACCGCCGGAGGCGAGTGCCCACCACCCGTGGACGGTCTGCCAGCAGGCCTGTGCCGCGTCCGACTTGCAGCCGTCGAGGAACGAGCCGATGCGGTCCTGGCGCGAGCCGGTGGCGAAGGCGGCGGCGAGTCCCATGAACCCGAGCACGATCACCGGCACCGCGAGGAAGCGCAGCTTGATCCCCGCGAAGAACAGCCCACCGAAGACGATGGCGGCGAGGATGATGACGGTGCCGAGGTCGCCGCCGAGCAGCACCAGTCCGATTGCGGCGCCGACGACCGGCACCAGCGGCACGATCAGGGCGCGCCAGTTGTCGAAGCTGTCGCGCTTCTTCGCGAGCGTCAGCGACACCCAGACCACCAACGCAACCTTGATCAGTTCGGACGGCTGGGCGGTGAAGCTCCCGATGTGGATCCAGTTGCGGTTACCACCGACCGCGAAGCCGATGCCGGGCAGGAAGACCAGCAGCTGGAGTCCGATCGCGGCGATCATCAGGATGCCGGCCCACTTCTTCCAGAACACCGCCGGCATGCGGGCGGCGAACAGCATGAGCGGAAGGCCGACGATGGCGAACAGCCCCTGCCGGATGAATCCGGCAAAGGAGCCACCGGTCTCGGTGAGCGACTCCACCGCTGACGACGAGAGCACCATGATCAGGCCGAAGACCACCAGGAACAGGGTGGCACCGAGCACGAGGAAGTAGTTTCCGGTCTCCGCGGCGAAGATCTTCTTCACCCGCACCATGGCGGCCGGACCGCTGGACGGCTGGCGACGCTCGGTGGAAGCGGAGGGCTGCGACGGACGGGACCCTGCGGACTCAGGCGTCCGTCGAGGGCGCGGAATGCTCGTCGTCATCCGTTGGTCCTCCTGTTGCCGTACCGGGTGTTGCCGTACCGGGTGTTGCTGGGCCGGGTGTTGCCGAGTCCGGCTCTGCCTGTGCTGTCTGGATTCGCACCGCGTCGGCAAACCGTTTCCCGCGATCCGCGTAGTCGGCGAACTGGTCCATCGATGCCGCCGCCGGAGCGAGCAGCACCGTGTCACCGGCACGCGCGACATCGGCCGCCAGGTTCACGGCGGTCGGCATCACCTCTTCAGTGTCGGTGGTGGTGACCTCCAGCACCGGGAGTTCCGGCGCGTGTCGTGTGAAAGCCTCGCGCAGCGCCGTCCGATCGGTGCCGATGAGCACCGCCGCGTGCAGGCGGCGCACATTCTCGGCGACGAGAGCGTCGACATCCACACCCTTGAACAATCCACCGACGATCCAGACCACCGAGGGGAACGCGGAGAGTGCCGCCTGGGCCGCGTGGGGATTGGTCGCCTTCGAATCGTCGACCCAGCGGATGCCGCCCGCCTCGGCGACCGTCTCGGTGCGGTGCGCGTCGAGGCGGAACGCGGCAAGCGCGGCGCGGATCTGCTCGATCGTGACTCCGGCCGAACGGGCGAGGGCGGCCGCGGCGAGCACGTTCGCGGTCATGTGCGGTGAGGCGAGGCCGGACTCGGCCAGGTCGTGCACAGTGGTGATCTCCAGCGCGCTGTGCTGCCGGTCGTCGTGGAAGGCGCGGTCGATCAGGATGCCGTCGATGATTCCGACATCGCTCGGTCCCGGCACGCCGAGGCCGAACCCGACCGCACGGCAACCCTCGACGACCTCGGCCTGCTCGACCAGCTCCCTCGTCGCCTCGTCGTCGAGGTTGTACAGACAGATCGCCTTCGCGTTCTCGTAGACCTTGCCCTTGGCCGCGCGGTAGGCGGCGGCCGAACCGTGCCAGTCGAGGTGGTCGTCGGCGATGTTCAGACAGGCCGCTGCCCAGGCCGACATGCTGTCCAGGTAGTGCAGCTGAAAGCTCGAGAGTTCGACCACGAGCACGTCCCAGCCGAGCGGGTCGCGGATCGCATCGAGCACCGGAATACCGACGTTGCCGCAGGCGATGACCCGTCCGCCCGCCTCCGCGATCATCGCGGTGGTCAGCTGGGTGGTGGTGGTCTTGCCGTTGGTGCCGGTGATGGCGATCCACTCTGCCGGCATTCCGGTCTCGGGATTCAGCACCTTGTCACGCAGCCGCCAGGCAAGCTCGACGTCGCCCCAGAGCGGTGCTCCGGTGGACTGCGCCGCGGTGACCAGCGGATGATCCGGTCGGAAGCCCGGCGACACGACGACCAGCTCGGGGCCGAAGTCGACCAGCTCCCGCTCGAGGTCATGCTCCACCCAGCGCACGCCGAGCACGTCGAGGATGCGGGTGAGCTCGGCATCGGCCGACCCGGCCAGAACGATCAGCTCTGCGCCCAGTTCGGCGAGCGTGTCCGCCACCGAGAAGCCGGTCACGCCGAGCCCGAGCACCGCCACCCGCAGGCCGCGCCAGTCGGCGTTCCAGCCGGTCAGCGCGGCGACGTCGTCTGCAGTCCTGGTCGTCATTTCGTGCGGTACAGCCATTCGAGATAGAAGGTGCCGACGCCCGCGGCGACGAACAGGCCGGAGATGATCCAGAAGCGAACCACGATGGTGACCTCCGCCCATCCCTTCATCTCGAAGTGATGGTGCAGCGGGCTGGCGCGCCAGATGCGTTTACCGTGCGTGGCCTTGAAGTAGATGCGTTGCACGATCACCTGGCCGGTGATGACCAGGAACAGGCCGCCGATGAGCACCAGCAGCAGTTCGGTGCGGGACAGGATGGCGAGGGCGGCGAGGGCACCGCCGAGACCGAAGGACCCGGTGTCGCCCATGGTGATCTGCGCCGGAGCCGTGTTCCACCAGAGGAAGCCGATGAGTGCCCCGACGATCGATGCCGCGATGACCGCGAGGTCGAGCGGCCGCGAGACCGTGTAGCACTTGAACAGGTTCTCGGTCGGGGTGGTGAGGCTGTAACAGGACTGCTGCGCCTGCCAGAAGCAGATGATCACGTAGGAGCCGATGGCGAAGATCGATGATCCGGCCGCCAGGCCGTCGAGGCCGTCCGTGAGGTTCACCGCGTTGGAGACGCTGGTGGTGATCACGATCACCCAGATGATGAAGATGATGCTGCCCGCGGTGGCGCCGAACAGCACGCGCGGATCGATCGGAAGCTCGCGCACGAACGAGAGCGCTGTCGACCCCGGCGTATTGCCGAAGGAATCCCGGTAGGTCAGCGAAAGCACCCCGAAGATGATGGAGACCACGACGGCGCCGACGATCTTCCAGACCCCGGGAAGCCCCAGACTGTTCTGCCGGCTCACCTTGAGGAAGTCGTCGAGGAAGCCGACTCCGGCGAGCCCCACCATCATGCCGATGACCAGCAGGGCGGACCCGGAGATCGGGTCACCGCCGACCAGATGGCCGACGAAATAGCCCACGATCGCGGCCAGGATGAACACGACCCCGCCCATCGACGGCGTTCCGCGCTTGACGATGTGGGTGGTCGGGGTGTCGGCGCGATAGAACTGGCCGAGCTTGAGGCGGCGGAAGGCCTTGGCGAACAGCGGGGTCAGCAGCAGGGTGAAGACCATCGAGACGCTGGCCGCGGTGAGCACACCGATCATGCGGTCACCTCGCCGAGTCGATCGCCGAGGAAGCGCAGGCCCGCAGCATTGCACGACTTGACCAGCACGACGTCGCCCGGTCGCAGTCGCGAACTGACCAGGTCGTAGGCCTCGTCGGCGGTCTCCACGAGAACGGATTCACCGTCCCACGACCCCTCGAGCCCAGCAGCGTTGTGGATGTGGCGGGCGTTGTGGCCGACCACGACGAGCTGCTGCACGTTGAGGCGCACCGCGAGCCGGCCGATGCGGTCGTGCTCCTCGTCGGCGTACTCGCCCAGGTTATTCATCTCGCCCAGCACGGCGAATGACCGCTGCCCGGGCTCGATGATCTGCGCAAGGGTCTTCAGCGCGGCGGCGGTGGAGTCCGGGCTCGCGTTGTAGGCGTCGTTGATGACGGTGATGCCATCGGCGCGGGTGAGGATCTCCATCCGCCAGCGCTCGGCGCGTTCGACGCCCTCGAGCGCCGAGATCGCCTGATCGAGATCGACCCCGAGCTCGTGCGCGACCGCGAGTGCCGCAAGAGCGTTCATCACATGGTGCTCGCCGAGGATGCGCAGTCGAACCGGACGCCGGACGCCGCCCGTCACCAGCGTGAAGCTGGTGCCGGAACTCGTCGCGCGCAGATCGTCGGCATGAAGGTCGGCGGCAGGATCGAGCCCGAACCACACCGGGCGTGCGGCGGTGATCGCGGCCATCGCGGCCACCCGGTCGTCGTCACGGTTCAGCACGGCCACGGCATCCGCGGGCAGTTCGGTGACGATCTCCGACTTCGCGCGCTGCGTGGCCTCGATGCCACCGAACTCTCCGGCGTGGGCGAGCCCGACCTTCAGCACCACGGAGATGTCGGGCACCACGATGCGGATGAGGCGGGCGATGTCGCCGATGCCGCTCGCGCCCATCTCGACCACGAGGTATCGGGTCTGCTCGTCGATGCGCAGCATCGTGTACGGGGCACCCACCTGGTTGTTGTAGGAGCCCTGCGGCGCGACCGTCGGGCCCTGTGCCGAGAGGATGGCGCCGAGCATGTTCTTGGTGGTGGTCTTGCCGTTGGAGCCGGTGATGCCGACAACCCGGAGCGAACCGGCGGCACGAACGCGGGCGACGACCTCGCGGGCAAGCGCCGCGAGTGCGTCGAGCGTGTTCGCGACGACGATCTGCGCGACCGGCAGGGTCAGCGGCTCCTCGGCGAACACCAGCACAGCGCCGTTCGCTACCGCGGCGTCGGCGAACAGCGCCCCGTTCGTGTTTTCCCCCCGCATAGCGAAGAAGAGCGAGCCGGGCACCGCGAGGCGCGAGTCGGTCTCGACCGGTCCGTCGACGATTCTTTCGGGGTCGGCGAGGGCCGCGTCATCCGGGGCGATGATGACGCCGTCGACCGCCGCGGCGATGTCGGCCAGCGTGAGAGCGATCACCGGATATCGGCCTGCCTCAGGTCGGACTGTCGGGTGGTCCGGGCATCGGGGTCCTTGGCGTCCCAGCCGGCCTCGACGAGTGCGTCGCGGGCCTCCTGCCGGGCGGAATACGGCGTGCGCTCACCACGGATGTCGCGGTAGTCCTGGTGACCGGGGCCGGCCCAGAGGATCGAGTCACCCTCCCTCGCCAGGGCGATGGCGGCACGGATCGCCTTCTCGGGTGGACTCACCTCGTGCAGCTCGGCCTGGTGCTCGGCGAGCCCTGCCCCCTCGACCAGGGTGGCCCGGATCGACTCCGGGTTCTCGAAGCGCGGATGGTGGTCGGTGATGACCAGGATGTCTGAACCCTCGGAGGCGACGCGCGCCATCTCGTGGCGCTTGGTGGCATCCCGATCACCGTCGGCGCCGAAGACCATGATCACGCGGCCCGGGGTCACCGTGCGCACGGCGGCGAGGGTGTTGAGGAAGGCGTCGGGGCTGTGCCCGAAGTCGACGTAGACCGCGGGCGCGTGCTCGCCGGACACCAGCTCGGTGCGGCCCGGCAGATAGGCGTCGATGCCGTCCTTCACCGCATGGCCGATTGCCTCGAGCTCGAACCCTGCCTCGACCAGCATGACGATGGCCAGCGCGGCGTTCGCCGCCATGTGCCAGCCGATGAGCGGCACGGTCGTCTCGAGCGAGCGCCCCTCCGGTCCGGTGAGGCGGAAACGGGTGAACGAGGACTGCTCATCGAGGATCTCCGCATTCCACTCCCCCACGACGCCCGGCGTCGCAGAGACGGTGGTGACGGGGATGCGCGAACGCTCGACGACCTTCTCGCCCCAGGGCGAGTCGAGGGAGACGACCCCGCGCTTTCCGCGCTCGGGCTCGAAGAAGGCGACCTTCGCGTCGAAGTACTCCTCCATGTCGGCATAGTCGTCGAGATGGTCGTGGCTGAGGTTCGTGAATGCCACGACGTCGAAGACCAGTCCGTCCACACGGTTCTTGGAGAGCGCCTGCGCACTCACCTCGACCACGACGGCGCGCACCTCGCTCTCGCGCATGCGCGCCAGCAGGGCGTGCATCTCGCTCGCCTCGGGCGTGGTCAGTCTGCTCACGACGGTGAGGTCGCCGATGTGGCGCTCGGCGGTGGAGCTGAGACCGGTGACGAGCCCCAGCTGTTTGAGGATCGCCTCGACGACGTAGGAGACCGAGGTCTTGCCGTTGGTTCCCGTGACACCGAGCAGGAGGGGCGGATGTTCGCCGGTGCGGTACACCCAGGCGGAGACGTCACCGAGTGCCGCCCGGGGCGACTCGACCACGACTATCGGCAGGCCGCTGTCCGCGGCGAGCTCGACTCCCTCGGCGTCGGTGAGAACGGCGACGGCACCGCTGTCTGCGGCATCCTTCGCGTACTGGGCCCCGTGGCTGTTGACACCGCGGATTCCCACGTAGAGGTCGCCGGGCTGCACCTCGGTCGAGCGCAGGGTGACGCCGGTCAACTCGACGCCGTCGAGCGAGCCGACAGACTCGAGCCCGAACTCGGTGACGAGTCCTGCGAGGGGCCTGGCCAGCGGATGCTCCGGCCTGAGAACCGGGGGGATCCGTGCGGTCACGGCAGCTCCATTTCTTACCAGGTCGTCGCCGGATACGTGGATGGTGTCGTCGACGGGGGGACTCGGTACTTTGTGAGCACCTCAGTCATGATCTTCTTGAAAGTCGGCGCCGCGGCGGCCGAAGTCTTTATAGTAGTCGGCTTGGTAAAGGTCACGAGCACGATGTACTGCGGGTTCTCGGCCGGCGCGATGCCCATGAACGAGACGATCCGGTTGCCGCTGTACTTGCCATTCTCCGCGACCTCTGCCGTTCCCGACTTGCCCGCGACCCGGTAGCCAGGGATCGACGCGAGCTTGGACAGCTCGCCTCCGGCGACCACGCTCTCGAGCATATTGACGACTGTCTTGGAGGTCTGCTCGGAGACCACACGGGTGCCGGTGGCGTCGGGGACATCGGTGACGGTTCCGTCCGGCGCCGTGCAGCCTTCGACCAGCTTCAGTGGCAGCCGCACTCCCCCGTTGGCGAGGCCCTGGTATGCGTCGATGAGCTGCGCAGCGGTCACCGCGATGCCCTGGCCGTAGGTCATGTCGTACTTGGAGATCTCGTTCCAGGGCAGCGCCGGGATGGCTCGGGAGGATTCACCCTGGAAGTCCACGGCCGTCGCCTTGCCGAAGCCGTACTTCTCGAGATAGTCGTGGCGGACCTTCTGCGAGAAGTTGCCGGCGAACTTGGAGATGCCGACGTTGGATGACTGCTGCAGCACGCCCGTGAGCGTGAGGTTCTGCGTGGCGTGGGGGGTCGCATCGTTGATGGTGTGCCCTTCGGGGGTCACCCACCGGGATTCGACGGTCTGCCTGCTCGTCGGGGTGTCGGTCCCCGTGTCGATGAGCATCGAGGCCGTGAGGCCCTTCATCGTCGAGCCCGGCTCGTAGTAGTCGGAGAACGCCTTCGATCCGAGGTATTCCGGATGATCCTTCGCCGTCGCGTTCACGTCGTTGGGGTCGACAGACGGCCAGTCCGCCACCGCCATGAGCGCGGCATCCTTCACCCGGAGCACCAGCGCGGTCGCCGACACGGCGCCGATCGCCGTCGCCTGCTGCTGCAGCGCGTCCTGCGAGAACCAGTTCAGGTCGCTGTCGAGGGTGAGCTTCACCGTCCCGCCGGGCTTAGCGGGAGTGTCGGTGACGGCGCTGCCGGGGATCTGCACGCCGTCGGCACCACGCTCATACGTCGATGTGCCGTCCTTGCTGGCCAGGCACGAATTCTCCAGCGTCTCGATGCCGTTCAGCGGCTTGTCGGTGCCGATGAAGCCCACGATGTTGCCGGCGACCTGACCGTTCGGGTAGATACGCACAGGATGGTTGACCGCCACGATCCCCGGAATGCCGAGTTTCTGAATCGCTCGGAGGGTTGCGGTGTCGACGGCTTTGCTCACCAGCGCGTAGTTGGCCGTGGGGTTCTTCGTCATCGCGGTGAGGACGGCGGCCGGATCCTGCTTCGTGATCGCGGCGATCTCGTTCGCCTGCTGCTGCACCGAGACGGACGTGCGCGTGCCGTCCTTGTTCTTGCGGTCGAAGGGCTTGATGTTGATCGGGGCCATCGTGATGTCGTACCGGGTGACCGAGGTGGCGAGCTTCACGCCATTGGCGTCGACGATGTCGCCCCGCGGAGCGTAGGTGGTCATCGCGACCGCGCGCTTGTTGTACGACTGCCGGTTCAGCTCATCGGCCTGCACCACCTGGATGTCGACCAGGCGAAAGACGAACAGACCCACGATCGCGATGACCATTGCGACGGCGAGGGTGAGTCGCCGTCGGGTGCTGCGTGTGGCGTTCACCTGTCCCCCTTCGGGCCACCTGCGTGACCGGTTTCGTGCCGTCGTGCCGTTCGTACCGTTCGTGTCGTGCTCGCCCCGGGAATCGCCTGGTGCCTCGCGCTAGTGGGTCTGCGGCGCCGGGATCCCGCCCGCTTCGGACGTTACCTCTCCGCCCGTCGTGCCGTCGCCAGGCGCGCCCGGGGTCACCGGGGTCGCAGAATCGGGGATGGAACCGGGCACCGGAGTCTTCGCGGTGGCCGCCTGCTGCGCGAGCAATTCCGGGGTCAGCAGCGCGTTCGTGACCGTCGAGCCCGTGGACGGGTCGACACCGGCCGTGCCCTCCGCAGCGGTCGGCGAACTGAGAACCTTGCCGTCGGAGAGCCTCAGCCATCCCTCGCCGTTGACGTTGCCGACCATGCCCAGCGAAGCGGCGCGGCCGGCGAGATTCTGCGGCGATTCGAGGATGCGCTGGCGCTCGCTCAGCGTCTGCTGGTCGCGCACGAGCTCCTTCTGCGCCGACTGCAGCGACGAGATCTGGTACGCGCCGTCGGAGAGCACGATGCTGATCAGCAGCTGAGCCACCAGGATCAGGAACAGCCCGGCGACACCGACCAGCGCGTAGACGATGCGCGGGCGTGCACGGCGCTGACTGCGACTCGCGACGATCTCGATGTGTCGTGGGTGCTCCTCGACCGGCTGGGTCGAGGGGAAGGGCAGGTCATAAGCCAGAGTGTCGGTCATCCTGCCCTCCTGGTTCGTTCGGCGGCGCGCAGTCGCACCGGCGTCGCCCGCGGGTTCTCCGCACGCTCGTCCTCTGTGGCGAGCTCGGCGCCGCGGACGAGCAGCGTCAACTCGGGGCGGTGCTCGGGAAGTTCGATCGGTAGCCCGGCCGGGGCGGTGGAGCTGGATGCCGCGACCAGTGCGCGCTTGACGATGCGGTCCTCGAGGGACTGGTAGGCCAGCACCACGATTCGTCCGCCGATTTCGAGGCGGTCGATCGCCGCCGGGATGGCCCGCTGCAGCACCGCGAGCTCCTGGTTGACCTCGATACGAAGGGCCTGGAAGACGCGCTTCGCCGGGTGACCGTTGCGCTGGATCGCCACCGGCGTTGCCGCGGTCAGGATCGCGACCAGCTGTGCCGAGCTGGTGAGCGGCTCGATCTGCCGAGCGTCGACGATCTTCTTCGCATAGCGCTGAGCGAGGCGTTCCTCGCCGTATTCCCAGAAGATGCGGCGTAGGTCGTTCTCGCTGTACTCGGCGAGGATGACCTCGGCCGTCAGCGGCGACGTGGAGTCCATGCGCATGTCGAGCGGGGCATCCTTCGAGTAGGAGAACCCGCGCTCTACCCGGTCGAGCTGCAGCGACGACACTCCCAGGTCGAACAGGATGCCCGAGACCTCGTCGATCCCGAGGCCGTCGAGCGCCTCGTCGAAGCGGTCGTAGACCGTGTGAACGAGGTTGACCCGGTCGCCGAATCGGGCGAGCCGCTCCCCCGCGATAGCGAGAGCATCGGTGTCCCGGTCGAGCCCGACGAGCGTGAGGCCCGGGAAGCGGTCGAGGAAGGCCTCGGAGTGGCCGGCCATGCCGAGGGTCGCGTCGACGAGCACAGCGCCCGGCTTTTCGAGCGCGGGGGCCAGCAGCTCGATCGAGCGTTCGAGCATGACCGGGGTGTGGATCTGCTTGCCGGAGGAGTCGATGTGTTCTGCCATGGGATACGGACCCGTCCCTTTCGTCTGATCCCCATCCGGTCCCACCTGCTGCCGGGGAAGTGGCTGCAGGGTGAACGGCTGGGAGTCACACGCAAGGGCACTAGAAGAGCCCGGGGATCACCTCCTCGGTGGTCTCGGCGAACGCGCTTTCCTGTTCGGCGTAGTAGGTGTTCCAGGCTTCGGTGTCCCAGATCTCGGCGCGGTTGCCCGCTCCGATCACGGTCAGCTCACGTCCCAGTCCCGCGTAGGCACGAAGTGCTGCGGGGATGGTGACGCGGTGCTGGCTGTCTGGCACTTCCGCATTGGCGCCGGAGAGAAACAGACGCAGGTAGTCACGCGCCTGCTTGCTGGTCACCGGAGCCTGGCGGATGCGGTCGTGCAGTTCCTCGAATTCCCGCGTGGAGAAGACGTAGAGGCACCGCTCCTGACCCCGGGTCATAACAAGCCCGGACTCCAGCTCACCCCAGAACTTGGCGGGCAGGATGACGCGGCCTTTGTCGTCGAGCTTGGGGGCGTACGTACCAAGGAACATGCGCCTCCCCCCTCAAACTCCGGCCCGGATTCAGGATGACTCCACTTTACTCCACTTCCCACCACAAAATCGAGGAATTGCCCCGATCTGGGGGCACGGCGCGTCGAACCACCCCGAGATTACTGGCATCGACCGGGTGGAGGAGGGTGGAGGGAAATCCCATGAATACGCCCGAATCACTCCGATTCAGGGCAAAGAAAAAGGGCCGACCTGCCGGTCGGCCCTTTTCGGTAAGAGTGTGGATCTGTGTGGGCTACTGCCCGTGCTCGTCTTGACGCTTGTCCCACCGCTCGTTGAGGCGGTCCATCAGGCCGGGCTTCGCCGATGCGGACGGCCGCTCGTGCGGAAGGTCATCAGGCCCTGCCATCCCACGCCGACGCGGGAAGGAGAAGGCGAGAAGCACACCGACGAACATCACAATGAACCCGGCGATGCCGAGGATCGGGATGCTCGTCGCCACGCCGGTCACGATGACCGCGATGCCGACGATGGCGATGAGCACTCCGAGCACCACCATGCGGTAGCTCGTGCGCCCCTGACGCTTGCCCACGGCAGCGACGAAGTCGGCGTCGTTGTGATAGAGGCTGCGCTCCATCTCTTCCAGGAGGCGTTGTTCCTGTTCGGAAAGCGGCACTGTGACGCTCCTCTTGTTCGAAACCGACTATTGCTAACTCTCAAGTGTATGCATCGGCGGCTCGCTAGGCTAGGAGTGTGGCTGAGAGTACCCGGTTAGTTGACCTAGTTCAGGCTGGACTCGATGCCTTTCTCGACGATCGAGAGCCGATGCTGACGTCGGTCTCCCCCGATCTCGCGCCGTTCATCGAATACTCGCGCGATCTACTGCGCGGCGGCAAGCGGTTCCGCGCACTGTTCTGCTATTGGGGGTGGCAGGCAGTGAGTGGTGTGCGCACGGAGGACAGACCCGTCATCGACCCGTTGGCCGAGCCGTCGGCATCCGATGATCTGAACGCCGTCGTGCTTGCCGCAAGCGCACTGGAGATCTTCCACGCCGCGGCCCTCGTGCACGACGACATCATCGACAACTCCGACACCCGCCGCGGCAGACCCGCGGCGCACCGTCGGTTCGAGGGTCTGCATGCAGACAGCCGGTGGTCGGGCAGCGCGCGCGGCTTCGGTCAATCGGCGGCACTGTTACTGGGCGACCTGCTGCTCGGCTGGAGCGACGAGCTGTTCGACACGGGAATCCAGCTGCTGGCCTCCCCGGATGTCCGCGACGCCGCCCGCACGGAATTCAACACGATGCGTACACAGGTCACCGTCGGGCAGTACCTCGACATCCTCGAGGAGCGTGCCTGGAACAGCTTCCCCGAGGGCGATCAGCTTTCCCGCGCCCATCGCGTGATCGTCTACAAGTCGGCGAAATACAGCATCGAGGCGCCACTGGTGATCGGCGCGCTCCTCGGCGGCGCGAGCCCGTCGCAGGTGACGGCGCTCCGCGACTTCGGCCTGCCGCTCGGCATCGCCTTTCAGCTGCGCGACGATCTGCTCGGCGTCTTCGGCGACCCGGAGGCGACCGGCAAGCCGGCCGGCGACGACCTGCGCGAGGGAAAGCGCACCGTGCTCATCGCCCTCGCCCGCACGGCGCTTCCCACGAACGCCTCACGGCTGCTCGACGAGCTGCTCGGCGACGCCGACCTGACCGATCAGCAGGTGCGGATGCTCCAGGCATCGATCCGTGACTGTGGCGCCGTCGACGAGGTCGAACGCATCATCGATCGCAATGTGCGCGTCGCTTTGGCGGCGATCGAGGATGCCCCGATCAGCTCCGCGGCGAAACGTCAGCTGCAGCAGCTGGCCGACACGGTCGCCCAGCGCGTCGCCTGAGACCGTCAGGCAGCAGCCGGTTAGAAGCCGAGCGCCTGGGCGACGCGTCGCACCTCTGCCTTGCGACCGGCGCGGAGCGCGTCGATCGGGGCGGCACCGAGGCTCTCCTCCTCGGACAGCAGCCAGCGCATCGCCTCCTCGTCGGTGAATCCGGCGTCGTGCAGCACCAGCACGGTTCCTCGCAGCTCCACCAGGGGCTCGTTGTCGCGCAGGAATACCGCGGGAACCTTCCACACACCGTCGATCTTCGCGGCGAGCAGAGAGTGGTCCTCGATGAGGCGGCGCACCTTGCTCACACCGATTCCGAGGATGTCGACCAGGTCGGGGATGGAGAGCCAGGTGGTCTCCGAAGCAGTAGTCACGCATCCAGTCTTTCAGAGTCCGCTGGCAACTCGGCGCACGACGCGCGTAAATCACACCAGTAACATCAGTCCCTTTAATTGACAGGGGTGATCAACTGTGTCAGCGTTGAGCGCACAGCAGTAACTACGCCTGCGGGGGCCGGCAGTGAGCGGGAAACTAATGAACAACTCGGAACAGCGCGCGCGCAAAATCGTGCGGTCGACCACGAGCGTGCAGTCGACCAGGAATGCGCCGACGGCGCGGGAGCGGGTCGGGCGCAATCTCTTCGCCACCATCCCGATCGTCGTCGCCGGATCGATGGCCGTCGGCCTCGGCCTGACCGGACCGATCCACCCGGTGTCGCCCAAGCGCACAGACAAGCCGAAGACGACTCCCGGCGAGCTCGCCAAGTCCGTGCGGCACGCGTTCGCCGGCGCCAGCACCGGCGCGGCGATTCCGACCACCGAGAAGACCTCCATCGCAGCACCGGAGACCGCCGCCGCGCCGACGACCTACACGGTGGCAGCGGGCGATTCCGTCAGCAGCATCGCGGGCCGCTTCGGCCTGGCCACCGCGTCAGTGCTCGCCCTCAACGGTCTCGGCTGGAAGTCGGTGATCTTCCCGGGCCAGGTGCTCAAGCTCACCAACTCGGGCGCGATCCCGGTCGTCGCGAAGCCGACGACACCGGCACCATCGACGAACGCCGGCGGATCGCGGTACACGATTCAGAAGGGCGACACGATCGGGCGCATCGCGGCACGCTACGGCACGACGACGCAGGCGATCCTCACCGCCAACGGGCTCAGCATGACGAGCATCATCTATCCCGGCCAGTCGGTCGCAATCCCTGGGTCCACCGCGGCCGCGGGTGTCAGCGTCGCCCCCATTCTCTCCGCGACTCCGGCGGTCACCATCACGCCGGCCCCGTCGACTCCCCTGCCGACCAGCACATCGCCGGTCGTCGCCCTCACCCCGGAGATGGCCGCGAACGCCCGCACCATCATCGGAGTCGGCCGCTCGCTGGGAGTGCCGGACTACGGCATCGTCATCGCGTTGTCCGCGGCACTGCAGGAATCGACCCTCCGCAATCTCAACTACGGCGATCGCGACTCCCTCGGACTGTTCCAGCAGCGCCCGAGCACCGGCTGGGGAACTCCTGCGCAGGTGACCGATCCGGCCTACGCCGCCCGGCTCTTCTTCGGGGGCAAGTCCAACCCGAACCGCGGCAAGACGAACGGCCTGCTCGACATCGCGAACTGGCAGACCAAGTCGGTGACGCAGGCGGCCCAGGCCGTCCAGCGCTCGGCCTACCCGGATGCCTACGCCAAGTGGGAGAGCACGGCCCGCGCCGCGCTCGCCCAGCTCCGCTGACGGTCCATCCGGCCTCAGGGGTGTCGCGTCGGTCGGCGCACGTTCCGCCGTGCTCGCGCGCATCACTTTCCGATCACAACTTGACGCCCATCCCACGGCGCACGGTGTTTTGACCGGGGCTTCCGGCGACGCAACTTTAGACTCGTGCGGTGGCCACCCAAAGCACCGACCCCCTGATCGGACGTCTCATCGACGGTCGGTACCAGGTGCGCTCTCGCATCGCGCGGGGCGGGATGGCCACGGTGTACCTGGCCACCGATCTCCGCCTCGAGCGACGCGTCGCGATCAAGGTGATGCACGGTCATCTGGCCGACGATTCGCAGTACAAGGCCCGGTTCATCCAGGAGGCGCGTTCGGCCGCGCGACTGGCGCATCCCAACGTCGTCAACGTCTACGACCAGGGGCAGGATGGCGAGACCGCCTACCTGGTCATGGAGTACCTGCCCGGCATCACACTGCGCGATCTGCTGCAAGACCACAAGGTGCTCACCACCGTGCAGGCGATGGACATCATGGAGGCGATCCTCGCCGGGCTCGCCGCGGCCCACAAGAACGGCATCGTCCACCGCGACCTCAAGCCCGAGAACGTGCTGCTCGCCGACGACGGTCGCATCAAGATCGGCGACTTCGGTCTCGCCCGCGCGGCGACCGCGAACACCGCCACCGGCAATGCCCTGCTCGGTACCATCGCCTACCTCTCCCCCGAACTCGTCACCCGCGGCGTGGCCGATGCCCGCAGCGACATCTATGCGGTCGGCATCATGCTGTACGAGATGCTGGCCGGCGAGCAGCCGTTCAAGGGCGAACAGGCCTTCCAGATCGCCCACCAGCACGCCAACGACACCGTGCCGACACCGAGCACCAAGAACGCGAAGGTTCCGGCGGAACTCGACGAACTGGTGCTCTGGGCCACCGCGCGCGACCCCGACCAGCGCCCGCGCGACGCCCGCGCGATGCTCGAGCAGTTGCACGAGACCGAGGCGATCCTTCGCAACGATGACCCGGCGACGGCCGCGACATCCGTTCAGCGCACCACCGTCATGCCGACGGCCATGGCCGGCACCGGCCCGACGGCGGAGACCCAGATCCTCGGCGGCTCGAAACAGTCGACAAAGGGGCGGCACCGCACCGGGCCGATCGTCGCAGAATCGGTGACCGCGCTCGCGACCAAGAGCGAGAAGCGCCGATCCCGCGGCTGGTGGTTGTTCGGGCTGGTCATCGTGCTCGCCGCTCTCGCAGGCGGTACCGGCTGGTACTTCGGCCCCGGGCCCGGCGGACAGGTGACCGTGCCCGACGTGCGCGGGCAATCGGTCGCAGAGGCGACGACACAGCTGGAGGCGCTCGGGCTCGGCGTCGATCCGACCCCCGACTCCGTGCCGTCGGTCACGGTAGACAAGGATCTGGTGGCCGAGACCGACCCCGGCACCGGATCCCACATCGTTCGGGACGGTCGGGTGAAGCTGCTCGTCTCGAGTGGTCCGAAGATCCTCACCGTTCCCGCCCTCGCCGGCCTCACTGAGGACGCGGCCAAGAGCGCGATCACCGACGGCAAGTTCAGCTACGACAAGAAGGACTCGACGACGCAGTTCGATGCGACGGTTCCCGCCGGTACCGTCATCGCGGCCCACGGCGCGAACGCGATCGACCTGTCGAAGGGCGGCCAATACGGTCAGCAGCAGCCGATCTCGCTCGTCGTGTCCGCCGGCGCGGTTCCGGATGTCGCGGGCAAGACGGTCGCGGACGCCACAGCCGCGCTCAAGGCGGTGAAGCTGACCGCCACCCCCGGGCGCCAGGACTACAGCGACACCGTCGCCAAGGGCAGCGTGATCGGTCTGGACGTGCCGCCCGACACCGTGCTGAAGCCCGGCGGCTCGGTGTCGATGATCGTCTCCAACGGCCCCGAGCCCGTGGCAGTGCCCGACGTGATCGGCAAGACCTGGGCCGTCGCGCAGAAGACGCTCAAGGATGCCGGCTTCACGATCAAGTTCAAGAACAACATCAGCGAATTCCTGTCCGCCGCGCCGCTCAATGCAACGGTGAAGTCGATCGAACCCGGGGTCGGTCAGACGGTCGACAAGGGTTCACAGGTCACCGTCGCGCTGCAGGCCGGCTAGCCCTCGCCACTCCGTAATTCAGGAGTGCGTGAATTCAGGAGTGCGTGCGACCGGTGTGGCGGAAGTGGCGGATGTGCGCAACTCCCCCACCACGAGTCACTCCTGTCCCGCGACCTCCTGAATAACGGGGTCGAATGGGCGTCGCGTTACTTCGCGCCGAGTTCCTCGGCGACCAGGAAGGCGAGCTCGAGCGACTGCATGTGGTTGAGCCGCGGGTCGCAGAGCGACTCGTACCGCGTGGCCAGGGTGGCCTCGTCGATGTGCTCAGACCCACCCAGGCACTCCGTGACGTCGTCACCGGTGAGTTCGATGTGGATGCCGCCGGGATGCGTTCCCGCATCCCGGTGTGCCGCGAAGAATCCCTTGACCTCGTCGACCACGTCGTCGAAGCGACGCGTCTTGTAGCCGTTCGGGGTGGTGAGCCCGTTGCCGTGCATCGGGTCGGTGACCCAGAGCGGGGTCGCATCGAAGCTCTTGATCGCCTCGAGCAGCGGCGGCAGGGCATCCCGCACCTTCGATGCGCCCATACGGGTGATGAAGGTGAGCCGTCCGGGCTCCCGGTCGGGGTCGAGCTTGTCGATCAGCCGCTCCATCACCTCGGGGGTGGTGCTCGGGCCGAGCTTCACCCCGATCGGGTTGCGGATGCGCGACATGTAGTCGACGTGGGCACCGTCGAGATCGCGGGTGCGCTCCCCGATCCAGACGAAGTGGGCGCCGGTGTTGACCGGCGTGCCGTTGCGCGAATCGATGCGCGTCATCGGCCGCTCGTAGTCCATGAGCAGACCCTCGTGGCTGGTGTAGAACTCCACCCGCTTCAGTTCGTCGAAGTCGGCGCCAGCCGCCTCCATGAACTTGATCGCCTTGTCGATGTCGTGCGCCATCTGCTCGTAGCGTGCGTTGGCCGGGTTGCGGGCGAAGCCCTGATTCCAGCGGTGCACCTCGCGCAGGTCGGCGAAGCCACCCTGGGTGAACGCGCGCACCAGATTGATGGTGGACGCGGACGTGTGGTACCCCTGAACGAGCCGGCGCGGGTCTGCCGCGCGGGATTCGGGAGTGAAGTCGTAGCCGTTGACGATGTCGCCGCGGTAGGCGGGCAGCGTGACGTCGCCCCGCGTCTCGGTGTCGCTGGAGCGCGGCTTGGCGAACTGGCCGGCCATGCGCCCCATCTTGATCACCGGTGTCGACGCGCCGTAGGTGAGCACGACGGCCATCTGCAGGATCGTCTTGACGCGGTTGCGGATGGCGTCCGCCGTCGCGCCCGCGAAGGTCTCCGCGCAGTCGCCGCCCTGCAGCAGGAACGCATCGCCGCGCGCAGCAGACGCCAGACGCTCGCGCAGCACGTCGATCTCGCCGGCGAAGACCAGGGGCGGAAGGCCGGCGATCTCGTCGGAGGCCGCCTGGGCCGCCGCCGCATCCGGCCACTGCGGCTGCTGCTTGATCGGGAGCGTGCGCCAATAGTCGAGACCGGCCGTCACCGAGGGAGCGGGCAGTACGACGGTCTCGTCGTGGTGGCTCTGGAGCACGGAGATATTCCTTATGGTGCGCTGTGATGGAGCAGAAGGTGCCGAGAAGGCGGACCGCCAGTTTATCGGGTAGTGGAACCGCGATTACCTGGTGCGCGAAACCTGGCGTTCCTTGACCGACGTCGCATAGACATCCACATATTCCTGCGAGCTCAGACGGTCGAGCTCGTACATGATCTCGTCGGTGATCGAGCGGAGGATGAAACGGTCGCCCTCCATGCCCTCGAAGCGGGAGAAGTCGATCGGCTTGCCGATGATGATGCCGATGCGGCGGATCTTGGGGACCTTCGCGCCGATCGGCATGACCTCGTCGGTGTGCACCATAGCGACCGGCACGACCGGCACGTGGCCCTCGAGGATCATCCGCGCCACACCGGTACGCCCGCGATACAGCTTGCCGTCGGGGCTGCGGGTGCCCTCCGGGTAGATGCCGAGCATGTCACCGCGGGCGAGCACCCCGAGTCCGGTCTGCAACGATGCCTCGGAGGCCTTGCCGCCGGAGCGGTCGATCGGGATCATCCCGGTGCCCTTGAGGAAGTTCTTGATGAACCAGCCCTTGGGCCCGCGCGCCGTGTAGTAGTCGCTCTTGGCCAGAAAGCTGATCCGACGGTCGAGGTAGAGCGGCAGGAAGATCGAGTCGACGAAAGAGAGGTGGTTGCTGGCCAGGATGACGCCGCCGGTCTTCGGCACGTTGTCGTGACCGATCACCCAGGGTCGGAAGATCGCCGTGAGCAGCGGACCCGCCACGAGATTCTTCATGAACCAATAGAACATTCAGGCCTGCCTTAGGGAGCGTTCGCCCAGGTTATCCGGTCAGCGCGCGTCGTAGTGCAGCCGCGCGAGGTCGGCAGCACCGACCACGCCGGCATCGTTGACGAGCTGGGCGATGGTGAACTCGGGCTCCGGGTGGTAACCGCGGGCGGGAAGGTTCGCCACAAAGGCCTCGCGGATGGGGTCGAGCAGCAGATCGCCGGCGACGGCGACACCGCCTCCGATCACGAACAGCTGGGGGTCGAGCACGGCGCTGAGGGATGCGCAGGCCTGTCCGATCCAGCCTCCGAGCTCGCGAAGCGCCTGAATGGCCCCGGAATCACCGGCGACGATCAGTTCGGCCACATCGTGCCCGGTGAGCGCACCCTTCTGCGCGCGGACCGCAGCCAGCCCGAGCCCGATGCCGCCGACATCCGCTATCTCGTTCGCCATGCGCAGCAGGGCACGGCCGGAGCCGTATTGCTCGATGCAGCCCCGCGCACCGCACCCGCAGGCCAGCCCGTCGGGAACGACGCGCATGTGACCGAGTTCGGCGCCGGCCCCGAAACCGCCGCGGAACAACTGCCCCCGATTGACGATCGCCCCACCGACGCCGGTGCCGATCGTGAGCATCGTCATGTCACTGACGTGCTGGCCCGCGCCGAAGCGGTACTCCGCCCAGCCCGCGGCATTGGCGTCGTTGTCGATCGTGATGGCGAGGTCGAGCCGGGCGAGCAGTCGCTCACGCAGCGGCTCGTGACGCCAGCTGATGTTCGGCGTGTAGTAGACGATCGACTGCGTGGTGTCGATGAACCCGGGGGCGGCGACACCGGCCGCGGCGATGTCGTGGCCGATCGCGAGACGCTCCACCATCGAGACCACCGCGTCGACGATCGCTTCGGAGTCGCCGCTCGGGGTAGGCAGACGGTCCTCGGCGATGATCTCACCCGATTCGGTCACCACCGCTCCGGCGATCTTGGTTCCCCCGATGTCGATTCCTATAGCGTGCACAGACGTCGACCTCTTCTTGTTCGTGGGAATCGCACATGACCAGCCGACGCTCGGCATGCACCTCTAGAGTTTAGGCAACCGTGCGGGCCATCGCCACGCACGCCGGTCCTTCCCCATAGGGTGGAGGGACTGGAACAACCGGTACCGAAGGAGTTGCCGTGCAACAATACGACGCACCCGCCGTGGTCGAGGCCGACCCGACCGCCAATGTGACCGACCTGCTCCTCGAGCGCGTACGCCTCACCCCCGATCGTCCGCTGTTCGCCCTTCCCACCTCCGGCGGGGGCTGGCGAGACGTCACCGCCGCGGAGTTCCACGCTCAGGTCGTCGCCCTGGCGAAGGGTCTCGTACACGCCGGCATCCAGCCCGGCGACAAGATCGGGATGATGTGCAAGACCCGCTACGAGTGGAGCCTGCTCGACTTCGCGACGTGGTTCGCCGGCGCCGTGCTGGTGCCGGTCTACGAGACCTCCTCGCCCAGCCAGATCCACTGGGATCTCAGCGACTCCGGCGCGATCGCGATGGTCACCGAGACTGCGGAGCAGTTCTCCCGCTTCGATGAGGTGCGCGCCGACCTGCCCCTGGTCCAGCAGGCCTGGCAGATCGACCTCGGCGACCTGGACAAGCTCGCCGCCTCGGGAACGGATGTTCCCGACGAGGAGATCGAACGTCGCCGTTCGATCGCCCAGGGCTCCGATCTCGCCACCCTCATCTACACGGCGGGCACCACGGGCAAGCCGAAAGGCGTCGTTCTCACCCACTCGAACTTCGTCGAGCTGGTCAGAAACGCCAGCCACCGCCTGCCCGAGATCGTCAATGACGAGTCGAGCACCCTGCTGTTCATCACCATGGCCCACGTGTTCGCCCGCTTCATCTCGGTGCTGAACATCTACGGCGGCGTGAAGACGGGCCACCAGTCCGACACGAAGCAGCTGCTGCCGGCGATGGCATCGTTCCAGCCGACCTTCCTCCTGGCCGTTCCGCGCGTGTTCGAGAAGGTCTACAACTCCTCCGAGCAGAAGGCGGAGGCCGGCGGCAAGGGACGCATCTTCCGCAAGGCCGCGGAGGTGGCGATCGCCCACTCGAAGGCGCTCGACGCTGGCAGCGTGCCGCTCGGCCTGAGCATCCAATTCGCCGTGCTCGATCGGCTCGTGCTGTCGAAGATCCGCGCCGCGATGGGCGGCAAGGTCAAGTACGCCGTCTCCGGGTCCGCCCCGCTCGGCCTGCGTCTCGGCCACTTCTACCGCAGTCTCGGCATCACCATCATGGAGGGCTACGGCCTCACCGAGACCACGGCGCCCGTGTCGGTGAACCCGCCCTCGAATTTCAAGATCGGCACCGTCGGCCCTCCGCTGCCGGGCATGTCGGTGCGGATCGCTGACGACGGAGAGATCCAGGTCAAGGGTGTCGACGTCTTCGCCGGCTATTGGAAGAATCCCGAGGAGACCGCGAAGGTGTTCGACGGGGAGTGGTTCATGACGGGCGACATCGGCCAGCTCGATGACGACGGCTATCTCACCATCACCGGTCGCAAGAAGGAGATCATCGTCACGGCCGGAGGCAAGAACGTCGCCCCCGCTCAGCTCGAAGATCCGATCCGGGCGAACCCGATCATCGGTCAGGTCGTGGTGGTCGGCGAGCAGCGTCCGTTCATCTCCGCGCTGATCACCCTCGACGAGGAGATGCTGCCGGTGTGGCTGAACAACAACGGTGAGGACGCGACCCAATCGCTCGGCGAGGCATCGCGCAACCCGAAGGTGCTGGCCGAGATCCAGAAGGCGGTGGACGCGGCCAACGCGACGGTCTCCCGGGCGGAGTCGATTCGCAAATTCGTCATCCTGCCCGCGGATCTGACCGAGGCGAGCGGGCATCTCACGCCGAAGCTCAGCATCAAGCGCAACGTCATCCTGGCCGACTTCGCGCACGTGGTCGAGGACATGTATAGCGGAGCGCCCGCGACTGAGGGAATCTCCACCGTCGGCTGACCGACACACGAGAACGGCCCGGCTCGCGCGAGCCGGGCCGTTCCCGCGTTCGAGGTCGGGTGCGCCGGTCAGAACCAGGGGGCGTTGCGGATGGCCGCCATGGCCTCGCGCCGGGCCGGCTTGTCCAGGCCGTCGATGAAGAGCGTGCCGTCGAGGTGGTCCGTCTCGTGTTGCAGCGCCTGCGCCATGACGCCCGTGCCGTCGAGCTCGATCGGATCGCCGTTCAGGTCGATGCCCGTGACGCGGGCGTAGGGATAGCGCGGGCGCTGGAAGTAAAACCCGGGGATCGACAGGCAGCCCTCGTCGACCAGCTCCGGCTCACCGGAGACCTCGACCAGCACAGGGTTGATCACGTAGCCGATCTGGCCGTCGACGTTGTAGCTGAAGACCCGCTGGTTCACGCCGATCTGTGGGGCGGCCACGCCCGCGCGGCCGGCGACCTTCACGGAGTCCAGGAGGTCCTCGACCAGGCCGGCCACGTCATCCGTCGGTCGCACCGGGTCGGATACGGTCTTGAGCACCGGGTCCCCGAAGATGCGGATCTGGCGTTCGGTCATGACTTCTCTTCTCCGTTCTTCTGGCGCGCGGCCAGCTCTTTCTCTGCGTCGAGCAGAGCGTTCTCCACGATCTCGCTGGCGGCGGGGTGCGGCCAGTACATCGACCGGGCGAGGCCCTGCACCGGGATGCCACGGCTGGCGGCGAAGACCAGGGTCTGAATCAGGATGCTCGCCTCCGGTCCGATGATATGCGCGCCCAGGATCAGCCCGGTTTCGCCGTCGACCACGAGCGTGCAGAAACTCGTGCTGTCTTCGAGCGCCCAGCCCCATGCGGTGCTCCCGTACGCGCGGGAGGTGACGATCGCGTCCGGCGCCTCCGCAGCGGTGAGCCCGAAGTAGGCCACCTGCGGGCTGCTGAAGATCGCGGCGGGGACGGGACCCGGGTCGCCGCCGATCAAGGAATCAGGGTGCAGCAGGTTGTGCTGCACGATCCGCGCCTCGTGGTTGGCGACGTGCTTGAGCTGCCATTCCGAGGAGACATCGCCGAGCCCGTACACTCCCTCCACCGGAGCCCCGCCCGACAGCGCCCGCTGTTCGGAATCCACGGCCAGGCGGCCGTCGGGGTGCAGGTCGAAGCCGACCGCATCGAGGTTCAGGGTGTCGGAGTTGGGGATGCGGCCGATTGCGGAGAGCACCAGTTGCGGCCGGAGCGTCTCCCCCGTGTCGAGCGAGACGACGAGATCGTCGTCGATCGACGTGACGGCGGCGCCGGTGATGACAGTCCAGCGGGTGCGGGCCAGCTCGGTGAAGCGCTCGGCGACCTCCGCGTCGAGCCGGTCGAGCACCCGGTCGGCGCGCACCACCTGGGTGACCGCGACGCCGAAGGCCGAGAACACGTGCGCGAACTCGGCCGCGACGGCGCCCCCGCCGACGATGAGCATCGAGTCGGGCAGCGCGTCGATGCGCATGATCGAGTCGGAGTCGTGGATGGCGGGGTTGCGCACTCCGTGGGCGGCCGGGAGCGGGCGTGGACGTGAACCCGCGGCGATGACGATCCGCGGCGCGCGCAGCCGCACCCCGCTCGCGCCGACCAGCTCGTGCCGGTCGACGAAGCGCACGGTCTCGCGAAAGACCGTGACGTTCGGGATCTTCACGTCGCGGTTGCGGAACCCGGCCTCGCTCAGCGGGTCGATCCGTCCGAACACGCGGCCTCGGATCTTCGCCCATTCTGCGTGAGCGGTCGGCACCCGGAGTCCGAGGCCGCCCGCGTGCAGGGCGTCGGCCGCGACATCCGCGACATGGACGAACATCTTGGTCGGGATGCAGCCCGCGTTGAGGCAGGTGCCCCCGAAGTGCTCGCCGTCATCGATGAGCGCGATGCTCAGGTGCGAGAGCTCGCGGCTGATGATCGAGTTGCCCGAGCCACCCCCGATGATGATCAGGTCGAAGTCGAGCGCACCCGTGTCCGGCGGCGTCGGCACGGCCTCAGGCGCCCTGGCGCACGGGTAGGCCGTCCATGACGAGCGCGGCGAGCTCGCGGGCGGAGTTGCGGGTGAGCGGCTTGAGCGCGGCGTAGTCGATCACCGAGCCGGCGGCGAGCTGAGGGTCGTACGGGATGCGCACGATCTCGCGCACCCGGGACTTGAAGTGCGCCTCGATCTCTTCGAGCTTCACCAGGTTGGTGCCCTGTGTCGCCGTGTTGAGCGCGACGACGGCGTTCTTCACCAGGTCGCCGTATCCGTTGGCCTCGAGCCAGGTGAGGGTCTCGGAGGCGAGCCGCGCCTCGTCGACGGACCCGCCGGAGACGATGACCACCGAATCGGCGCGCTGCAGGGTCGCCCGCATCACCGAGTGCACGATGCCCGTGCCGCAGTCGGTGAGCACGAGCGAGTAGAACCGGGCGGCGAGGTCGGCGACCACGTTGTAGTCGTTCTCGTCGAAGGCCTCCGACAGGAGCGGGTCGGTGTCCGAGGCGAGGATGTCCAGCCGAGTGTCGTCGCGGGACACCATCGTGGAGAAGTCGTTGAAGCTGGTGATCGTGGGGGCGAGAGTCACGATGTCTCGCACGGTCGACCGGGTCTGCTTGTTCACCCGCTCGCTCAGCGTGCCGCGGTCGGGGTTGGCGTCGACGGCGATCACGCGGTCCTCTCTGGCATCCGCCAACGCCATTCCGAGCAGTGCCGTCACCGTGGTCTTGCCGACCCCGCCCTTGCGGGTGAGCACCGGGATGAACCGTGCGCCGCCCTCGAACCGCTTGTCGATGCGGGCCTCGAGCTCCTTGCGCGCCCGCACCTTGGGCGAGTCGCCACGGTTCACCAGATGGAAGGTGATGGCATACACGAACGCGTTCCAGCCGCCCTCGGGCGCGGTGCGGCGTTTGTGGTTCTTCTCGATCAGCCGGTCGGCGGTGAGCATCGACGCGGTCTCGGGAGATGTCGAGACCTCACCGTCTCGGCGGCCTCGCCGGGTGTAGTTCCTGCCGTCGCTTTCGGGCAGCGGCACGATCACCGCCTCATCGGAGACGACGGCGACGGATGTCGTGGCCGGCTGCGCGATATCGATGGACGTCGTCGTCGGCTGCACCACCTCGACCGCGCCGGGGTTCACCGGAACCTCCACGATGGCGACGGCGAGCTCGTCGTCCGGGGTCGCGTGGACGGTGGTCGGCAGGTTGACCGCGATGCTCAACGACTCCGGCAGGGCGGCGGCGAGGTCGCCGGAGGATGCATCGACGAGCTCGCCGGTGCGGCCGTCATCGACACCGGCACCGTCCCACTCGTTCGCGCCGTTCCGTTTGATCGCCATGATCGAGTAGCCCTTCGTGAAGTGTCAACCCTCTACATTACCGCGAAGGCGTGCTCACCCTCCGGGTGCGCTCGGCGGCTCGAACCCCGCGTTAGCGGGGCTCGATGTCGACCAGCAGGTCGCCGGCATCCACCTGCTGGGTCTTCGGGATGGCGAGTCGGCGCACGGTGCCGGCGACGGGCGAGGTGATCGCCGCCTCCATCTTCATCGCCTCGATCGAGGCGATGGTCTGCCCTGCTTCGACCTCGGCACCCTCCACGACCTGCAGGGTGACGACGCCGGAGAACGGTGCGGCGATCTGACCGGGGCGGGAGAGGTCGGCCTTCTCCGCCGCCTTCGTGACGACGTCGATGGAGCGGTCGCGCACGAACACGGGCCGCAGCTGCCCGTTGAGGATCGTCATCACGGTGCGCATGCCCTTGTCGTCGGCATTGCCGATCGCCTCCAGGCCGACGTACAGGCTGACGCCCTTCGCGACGTCGACGACCCGTTCAGTTCCCTGGCGCAGACCGTAGAGGTAGTCGACGGTGTCGACCACCGACAGGTCGCCGTACTGCTCGCGGATCTGCTCGAACTGCTTCGTCGGCCCGGGGAAGAGCAGGCGATTGAGGGTGGAGCGGCGGAGCTTCGCATCTCCGGCGAGGCCTGCGCGGTCTGCATCCGTGATCTCCTCTACTCCGATCTTCACGGTGCGGCCGGCGAGCACCCTGGTGCGGAACGGCTCGGGCCAGCCACCGGGAAGCTCGCCCAGCTCACCGGCCATGAAGCCGATCACCGAATCGGGGATGTCGTACCGATCGGGGTTCGCCTCGAAGTCGGCCGGGTCGGCGTCGACTGCGGCGAGGGCCAGGGCGAGGTCGCCGACCACCTTGGATGATGGGGTGACCTTGGGCGGGCGGCCCAGGATGACGTTCGCCGCCGCATACAGGTCCTCCACTTTCTCGAACTGGTCGCCGAGACCGAGCGCGATCGCCTGCTGGCGCAGGTTCGACAGCTGCCCCCCGGGGATCTCGTGGGTGTAGACGCGGCCGGTCGGGCCGGGAAGGCCGGACTCGAAGGGCATGTAGGCGCGGCGCACCGCCTCCCAGTACGGCTCCAGATCGGAGACGGCCTGGAGCGAGAGCCCCGTGTCGCGCTCGGTGTGGGCGAGCGCGGCGACGAGAGCGGATGCCGACGGCTGGCTGGTGGTTCCGGCCATCGGCGCACTCGCGACATCCACCGCGTCCGCCCCGGCACGGGACGCCGCGAGCAGGGTGGCCAACTGACCACCCGCGGTGTCGTGCGTGTGGACATGCACCGGCAGGTCGAAGCGATCGCGCAGCGCAGTGACCAGCTTCTCCGCCGCACCCGCACGCAGCAGACCCGCCATGTCCTTGATCGCCAGGATGTGCGCGCCGGAGGCGACCATCTCATCCGCGAGGCGCAGGTAGTAGTCGAGCGTGTAGAGCGTCTCGTTCGGGTCGAGTAGGTCGCCGGTGTAGCAGAGCGCAACCTCGGCGACGGCGCTGCCGGTCTCGAGCACGGCGTCGATCGCCGGCCGCATCTGTGAGACATCGTTCAGCGCGTCGAAGATGCGGAAGATGTCCACACCCGACGCTGCGGCCTCGCGCACGAAGGCGCTGGTCACCTCGGTCGGGTACGGCGTGTAGCCGACGGTGTTGCGGCCACGGAGCAGCATCTGGATCGCCACGTTGGGGAGCGCCTCGCGCAGGGCGACGAGACGCTCCCAGGGGTCCTCACCGAGGAAGCGCAGCGCGACGTCGTAGGTCGCCCCACCCCAGGCCTCGACCGAGAACAGCTCCGGCGTCATCCGCGCGACGTATGGGGCCACCGCCACCAGGTCTTTGGTGCGCACGCGGGTCGCCAGCAGCGACTGGTGGGCGTCGCGGAAGGTGGTCTCCGTGACGGCCAGTGCCGTCTGTCGGCGCAGGGCACTGGCGAAGCCGACCGGGCCGAGGTCGAGCAGGCGCTGACGCGATCCCGCCGGAGCGGGAGCACTCAGGTCGATCGTCGGCAGCTTGAGGGCCGGGTTGATGATGCCTGCGCCATCGCCATACGGACGATTGACCGTGACATCGGCGATCCAATTGAGCAGCTTCGTTCCCCGGTCTTTCGACTGGTGCGCGTCGAACAGCTCCGGGCGCTCCTCGATGAACGCGGTGCTGAGATCGCCGGCCTCGAAGGACGGGTCGTCGAGCACCGCCTGCAGGAAGGGGATGTTGGTGGAGACCCCGCGGATGCGGAACTCCGCGAGTCCGCGCTTCGCCCGCGCGACCGCGGCGGCGAAGTCGCGACCACGGCAGGTCATCTTCACCAGCATCGAATCGAAGTACGGACTGATCTGGGTGCCGGGGTCGATGGTGCCGCCATCGAGACGGATGCCGCCGCCACCGGGCGAGCGATAGGTCGTGATCTTGCCGGTGTCCGGTCGGAATCCGGACGAGGGGTCTTCGGTGGTGATGCGGCACTGCAGGGCCGCGCCGCGCATCCGGATGTCTTTCTGCTGCAGCCCGAGGTCGGCCAGCGACTGCCCGTAGGCGATGCGCATCTGGGACTGCACCAGGTCGACGTCGGTGATCTCCTCGGTCACCGTGTGCTCGACCTGGATGCGCGGATTCATCTCGATGAAGACGTGCTGGCCACGGCGCTCCCCCGCGGTGTCGAGCAGGAATTCGACGGTGCCGGCGTTGACGTAGCCGATCGACCTGGCGAAGGCGATCGCATCACGGTACATCGCCTGGCGTACCGCCTCGTCGAGGTTCGGCGCGGGCGCGATCTCGATCACCTTCTGGTGACGGCGCTGCACCGAGCAATCGCGCTCGAACAGGTGGACCGTCTCCCCCGTGGCGTCTGCCAGGATCTGCACCTCGATGTGTCGGGGGCGCACGACAGCCTGCTCGAGAAACATCGTCGGGTCGCCGAACGCGCTGTCGGCTTCCCGCATCGCCTCTTCCAGGGCCGCGCGCAGGTCTTCCTTGCGCTCGACGCGGCGCATCCCGCGGCCGCCGCCACCGGCGACCGCCTTGGCGAAGATCGGGAAGCCGATCTCATCCGCACCCGCGAGCAGGGCATCCAGGTCCTTGGATGCCGGAGTCGACTTCAAGACCGGCACGCCCGCCGCGATCGCGTGCTCCTTCGCCGTGACCTTGTTGCCCGCCATTTCGAGCACGTGCTGGCCAGGTCCGATGAAGGTGATGCCCGCCGCGGCCGCGGCCTCGGCGAGTTCCGGGTTCTCGGAGAGGAAGCCGTAGCCCGGGTAGATCGCGTCGGCCCCCGCCTCCTTGGCGACGCGGATGATCTCCGAGACGTCGAGGTAGGCCGCGACCGGGTGACCCTTCTCCCCGATCTGGTAGGCCTCGTCGGCCTTGAGCCGATGCATCGAGTTACGATCCTCGTAGGGGAAGACGGCCACGGTCTGCGCGCCGAGCTCGTAGGCGGCGCGGAAGGCACGGATTGCGATCTCGCCGCGGTTGGCCACCAGGATCTTCGTGAACATGCGGTCCTTTCCGACGGCGATGTGACGGGACTCCTGCGGATCAGTCGGGAAACGGACCGTTGGACGCGACATCGCGACGCGAGCTGTAGGTGCTCACAGACTAGTGAAGGTATTGTTCTTCCTTGTGCATGTACTCAGCGTGAGCTCCCTCAAGGGAGGAGTGGGGAAGACCACTGTGACGCTCGGGCTGGCATCTGCCGCCTTCGCCAAGGGCCTTCGCACCCTCGTGGTAGACCTCGACCCGCAGTCGGACGTATCCACCGGTATGGACATCAATGTGGCCGGTCATCTGAACGTGGCCGACGTCTTGGCCTCCCCCAAGGAAAAGATCGTGCGCGCCGCGATCGCTCCGAGCGGATGGACGAAGGGACGCCCGGGCACCATCGACGTGATGATCGGCAGCCCGTCTGCGATCAACTTCGACGGCCCGCACCCCAGCATCCGTGACATCTGGAAGCTCGAGGAGGCCTTGGCCAACGTCGAGTCGGACTACGATCTCGTGCTGATCGACTGCGCTCCGTCACTCAACGCGCTGACCCGCACGGCCTGGGCCGCGAGCGATCGCGTCACGGTGGTCACCGAGCCCGGCCTGTTCTCGGTCGCGGCCGCCGACCGCGCCCTGCGTGCCATCGAGGAGATCCGCCGCGGCCTCTCCCCCCGCCTGCAGCCACTGGGCATCATCGTGAACCGTGCCCGCGTACAGTCGCTCGAGCACCAGTTCCGCATCAAAGAGCTGCGCGACATGTTCGGCCCCCTTGTGCTCAGCCCGCAACTGCCGGAGCGCACGTCACTGCAGCAGGCACAGGGCGCCGCGAAGCCGTTGCACGTCTGGCCGGGCGAGAGTGCCCAGGAGATGGCGCACAACTTCGACCTGCTGCTCGACCGGGTGCTGCGTACGGCGCGCATCGGCGAGTACGCGGTCAGCGTCTAACCACGCCGAAGCCGTTCGTCGCGGAGGACGCGACGAACTCGGTCCGTCGACCGACTCCGTTCAGGAGGCGCGGGAGGCGCGCTTGGCGGCCAGTTCGTCCATGAGGTCGGGGCGCTCGGAGTCGAGCTCCACCAGCGAGGTCTCGACCTCGCGCAGCACCTTGCCGACCGCGATCCCGAAGACACCCTGGCCGCGACTGACCAGGTCGATGACCTCGTCGTTCGAGGTGCAGAGGTAGACGCTGGCGCCATCGCTCATCAGCGTGGTCTGGGCCAGGTCGTTGATTCCGGCCTCGCGCAGCTGGTTGACCGCGACGCGGATCTGCTGCAGGGAGATGCCGGTGTCGAGCAGGCGCTTGACCAGCTTCAGTACGAGGATGTCACGGAAGCCGTAGAGCCGCTGGGATCCGGAGCCTGCGGCCCCGCGCACGGTCGGCTGAACGAGTTCGGTGCGAGCCCAGTAGTCGAGCTGGCGATAGGAGATTCCTGCCGCGCGGGCCGCGACCGCGCCCCGGTAGCCGGCGTCGACATCCAGGTCGGGCAGACCATCGGTGAAGAGCAATCCGAGGTCGTAGCGGGAATCCTCGCTACGCGTGCTGAGCTCGCTCATTGTTGCCTTCCACCTCTGCCGTTCATGCTGTGTCACGTGACCGCCGTGTAAGCGAGCACTGTGTCGATCCTTAACGTTCAAGGAATGGTTGACACTTTCGTCGTTCACCACGTTACCGTTGCGGGGCGGCTCGCACCGTGACACACGAGTCGGCGTGTCGGTCGGATTCGTGAACCTCGTCGTCCGCGAGCATCCGTTGCCGACAGTTTACGGGTCGAGGCGGGTCAGCGCCGAGCGAATCAGACTGGAACGCACGATCTCCAGCTGACCGGCGATCTCACGGGCGAGTTCGCCCGCCTTCGCCCGGCTCGACGCGTCTTTCCGTCGTGCGACCGGGATGAGCGCACTTTCGATCAGGCCGAGCTCACGCTCCGCCGCGGCACGGAAACCGCGCAGGTGGCGCGGTTCGATACCGGACTTCTGCAACTCGACGAGCGATTTGAGCACCGTGAGAGCATCGTCGCCATAGACATCGGATGCCGCGAGCAGCGACGACGAGACCGCGTCACCGAGCAGCTGACTGGTCGCGCCGGCCTCCCGCACCAGCTCGTCACGCTTGTACTTGCGCTCGGTGGAGAGGATCGACGGCCCGGCCAGCGTCGTACCGCCGGGCAGCTCGGGGTCGCGCCCCGCATCGAGCTCCACCAGATAGTCACGGATGACCTTGAGCGGCAGGTAGTGGTCACGCTGCATGGTGAGGATGAAGCGCAGACGCTCGACATCGCTGGCGGAGAACTTGCGATATCCGGACTCTGTGCGCGCCGGGGCGATCAGGTCGCGCTCCTCGAGGAAGCGAAGTTTCGAGGGGGTGAGATCCGGGAAGTCAGAGGTGAGTCGAGCAAGAACCTGGCCGATGCTGAGCAGGGCCGCCCCGCCAGGCGCCTTCGCCTGGGTTGCCGCGCGCGCCACTACTTGCTCGCCAGGTGCGCGAGATCCAGTCGTGACGCGTAGAAGGTGAGGCGGAACTTGCCGACCTGCACCTCCGCCCCGTCGCCCAGCAGAGCGGTGTCGATGCGGACGCCGTCGAAATAAGTGCCGTTCAGGCTGCCCAGGTCACGGATCTCGAAGGAGGTGCCGTGGCGGAGGAACTCGGTGTGGCGACGCGAGACGGTCACGTCGTCGAGAAAGATGTCGGCATCCGGATGACGCCCCGCGGTGGTGCGATCGGCGTCCAGCAGGAAACGCGCCCCGGTATCCGGCCCACGACGCACCACGAGCAGAGCGGAGCCCGACGGGAGTGCGGCGATCGCCTGCTGCTCCTCCGGGGTCACCTCCCCCTCGAGGGCCGCCAGTTGGCGCTCGAACTCGGCACCGAGATGCAGCGCCGTCGTGTCACTCTCGCGAGGGCGGTCTTCTGCGCCGCTATCCTGCGATCCTGGATCGACCATGGTGACACCTCCCACTTTGCACTGAGCCACGTTACTTAGGGCCCAAGCGTAGCTGATCCGGTGTCGGCTTCACGCGACGGAATCCGGATGAGCCGAACGGTCTCGAGCAGATACAGGATGCCGGCCCACCAGTAGAGGAAGCCGCCCCACAGCGCTGCGGCCCAGCCGATCGGCGCGGTCACCGCCTGCACGGCGGGGAACGCCTCACCCAGCATCAGGATCGGGAGCGACGCGAACAGGCAGAAGGTGGCGAACTTGCCGAGGTGGTGGACGGGAAGCGGCCCATACCCGTGGTTGGCGAGCACGATTCCGAGCACGATCAGCATCAGGTCGCGGCTGATCACTGCGATCACGAACCACCACGGCAGCACCTGGGCGATGGCGAGCCCGAGCAGCGCCGCAAGGATGAGCAACCGGTCGGCCGCCGGGTCGAGCAGTTGCCCGAGGCGGGTGATCTGGTTGAAGCGTCGGGCGATCTGGCCGTCGATGAAATCGGTGATCGTCGAGATCACGAGCAGGATGAGAGCGCCCAGCTCGTTGCCCACGACGATGAAGACGAAGAAGACCGGCACCATCAGCAGACGCAGGAAGCTGAGCACGTTCGGCACCGTCAGGATGCGCGAACTCATCTGATTCGCCGCAGCATCCGTCACGGGGTCGATTCTATCCGGCCGGTCCGAGCGCTTTCGCCGCGGAATAGGATGCCACCATGAGCCCCTTGACCATCGTCATCATCATCGCCGCAGCGGTCTGCGCCTTCGTCTGGATCGCCTCGCTCATCACGAAGGACACCTCCTGGGTCGACCGCATCTGGTCGATCGTGCCGGTGGTCTACGTCTGGGTGTTCGCCATCTCTGCCGGGCTGACGGATGCGCGGCTCGACGTGATGGCGGCGCTCGTCACGATCTGGGGTGCGCGGCTGACCTTCAATTTCGCCCGCAAGGGCGGCTACACCGGCATGGAGGACTACCGCTGGGCGGTGCTCAGGGGGAAGATGTCGCCGGTGCAGTTCCAGCTGTTCAACTTCTTCTTCATAGTGCTGTATCAGAACCTGATCCTGGTGCTGATCGCCCTTCCGGCGTACACCGCCTGGCAGAACCAGGGCACGCCCTTCGGGCCGCTCGACGTGATCCTCAGCGTCGTCTTCCTCGCCTTCACCGCTGGCGAGACGGTCGCCGATCAGGAGCAGTGGGACTTCCATCAGCGGAAGAACGCGGAGATCGCCGCCGGGCGCACACCGAGCCCGCGCTTTCTGCAGACGGGCCTGTTCCGTGTATCCCGGCACCCGAACTTCTTCTTCGAGCAGGCCCAGTGGTGGGTGCTGTTCTTCCTCGGCGCCTCGGCCGCCGGCTCGGTCTTCCAGTGGACGGTGGTCGGTGCGTTTCTGCTCAGCGTGCTGTTCATCGGCTCGACGATCTTCACCGAGAGCATCACGGTGGGCAAGTACCCCGAGTACGTGGACTACCAGCGCCGCACCTCGCCGATCATCCCCTGGTTCCCGCGTCGCGAACGGACCGCGACGGAAGCGGCCGCCTAGGCGCACTTGCCCGACATGCGGTGACGTTGTGCGGTGAGCAGCGCGACGGTGACTTCGACGACACCGGGCGTGTCTCGCGGCGCTGGGAGCGGGCCGGGTACCGTGGGGGGATGTCCTGCATCCGCTTCAACACCCCCGCACAGCGCCAGGCCATGCGCGACCACCGCCCGGTGATGCTCACCGCCGAACAGGCCGCCGCCCTGCACCCCGCTCCCCCGGTGACGGCGAGCAAGATCGCCAGACTGCGGCTGCTCGCCGCCGACGCGAACCCGAAGATCCGGGAGAGTGTCGCCAGCAGTCCGAATACGCCGGCGGACCTCTTCGCGGTGCTCGCGACCGACCCTGACGAGGGTGTGCGCTCCTGCGTCGCCCGCAATGAACACAGCCCCTGCGAGGTTCTGCGCGACCTGGCCGACGACGAGTCCGAGCGCGTGCGCGGGTTTCTCGCGGTCAACTTCTTCGTGCCTGCCGATGTCATGGAGCGCCTCGCGGACGACCAGAGCGAGACGGTTCGCGCGCTCGTCAGCTGGAAGGGCGCTCTCGCCGACGCCTAACGCGCGGAGCGATGAGCAGCACGGGAATGGACGCCACAACGGCGCGGGTGGACAGCTGGGTCTGGGCCGTGCGCCTGGCCAAGACTCGGTCGGCCGCCACCGCCGCCTGCAAGGCCGGCCACGTGCAGGTGAACGGCGAACGCGCCAAGCCCGCCCAGACGGTCAGAGTCGGAGACGAGGTGCGGCTGCGCACCGCGGATGCCGAACGCTCTGTGCGCGTCGTCCGCCTGGTCGTGAAGAGGGTCGGCGCCGTCGTCGCCGCGGAATGTCTCGTCGACCTGACACCGCCCCCGCCACCCAAAGAAGAGCGTCCCACCACCGCCACTCGCGATCGAGGCGCCGGGCGGCCCACGAAACGGGAGCGACGCGATCTGGAGAAGCTCCGCGGTCGCTGATTCAGGCTTGTTTTCGCCGGTGTTAACAGCGTGTGACAGTCTGCGCCCGGGTTTCGTGCGAGCGCTGTCGCGCTTCTAGGATTCGGGGATGACGATCGCGCCCTCCCCCACCCGCGCCACGCACATCGAGCCCGGCGGCATCGAAGCCATCCCCGCGGACCGGCGCCACGGCTCACCGTGGCAGCTGTTCTCCACCTGGACCTCCCCGAACCTCGAGTTCGCCACCATTTTCGTCGGTGTGATCGCCGTCGCCTTCTTCGGTCTCGGGTTCTGGCAGGCGATGGCCGCCCTCGCGCTGGGGACGGTGGCCGGCGCCATCACCCAGGGAGTGCTCTCGACCTGGGGCCCGCGGGAGGGCCTCGCCCAGCTCGTACTGAGTCGCACGGCGTTCGGGTATCGCGGCAACATCCTTCCCGCCGCGCTCAACACGGTGATGGCCGGGCTCGGCTGGTTCGCGGTCAACTCGGTGAGCGGGGCCTTCGCGCTGGCGACCCTGACCGGAATGCCGGTGGTGCTCGGTCTGCTCATCATCGTGGTGATCGAGGTCGCACTCGCCTTCGTCGGGCACGACCTGGTGCAGGTATTCGAGCGCTACGCCAGCGTGGTCCTCGGCATCATCTTCATCGTGGCGACGATCACGATCTTCGTGCACGCCGACCTCGGCTTCGTGCAGAAAGGCGGCAGCAACTTCAGCTTCGCCGGCTTCACCCTCGCCGCCGGGGCCGCGTTCGGCTACGCGGCGGGCTGGAACCCATACGCCTCCGACTACAGCCGCTACCTCAAGGCGAGCACCAGCAAGAAGGCGATCGGCTGGGCCGCGGGTCTCGGCAACTTCGTCTCGTGCATCGTGTTGATGGCGGCCGGTGCCGCGGCCGCGACGATCGCAGGCTTCGACGCCAGCAGTCCGACGGACTCCTTCACCGCATCGATGCCGGTCGTGATCAAAGACTTCACCCTGGTGGCCATCGCCGTCGGTGCGATCGCCGCCAACGCCCTCAATATCTACTCCGGCGCGATGTCGTTCCTCGCCGCCGGAATCAAGATCCCGTTCGCCCTGCGCCGCGCCATCGTCGCGCTCGGCTTCGGCGTGATCGGATTCTTCATCGCCTGGAGCGCCATCCCGGATGCCGGCCACACCTATGAAGGATTCCTCCTGGTCATCGCCTACTGGATCGCGCCATGGCTCGGCGTCGTGCTCGTCGACCGCTACCTGCGTCGCGGCACCGAGATCGCCACGCTGGTCACCGAACAGGCGAAGTACCGCAACCCCGCCGGCATCCTGGCGTTCCTCATCGGGCTGATCGTCTCGGTGGCGCTGTTCTGCAATCAGGAGTTCTACACCGGTCCGCTCGCGAAGGCGTTCCCGATCGGCGATCTCACCGCGATCGTCGGCCTGGTCATCTCGGGCCTGCTGTATTACGTGCTGTTCATGGCCTTCAAGCCTGCCCTGGGCGGCCCGCTCGGCACGCCGCCGATCGACGTCGTCGGCGTCGATGCCGCGGACCACGTCGCATGAGCGGCGAGCTCTACCTCACCGACGTCGAGAAATTGGCGGTCGCCCGCGCGGAAGCGGAGATCGGCGCGGCCGAGGGCGGCATCCCGATCGGCGCGGCCCTGTTCGCGGCCGATGGAACGCTGCTCGGGGCGGGACACAATCGGCGCATGCAGGACGGCGATGCCGCCATGCATGCCGAGACGAATGCGTTCCACAATGCGGGCCGGCAGCGCAGCTACCGCGACACCGTGATGGTGACGACGCTCTCTCCGTGCTGGTACTGCTCCGGGCTGGTGCGACAGTTCGGCATCGGTCGCGTGGTGGTGGGCGACGATCAGAGCTTTCTGGGCGGCCAGGACTGGTTGGCCGAGAACGGCGTCGAGGTGACGGTGGTGAACGACCCGCACCTGATCGAGCTGATGGGTGATTTCATCGGCGCCCACCCGGAACTGTGGAACGAGGACATCGGCGAGGACTGACGGCCCGCTCATCGTGTCCCTCGCTGAGCAACGCACTGCGCGCCGCTCTGCCGCACAATCGACGTACCCGGAAAACTCCGGTGCACGGCGACAGGACATCGGATCATGGATGCTCGGCTGGGAGCACTGCTCAAAGGTCGGTACCGCCCTACCGAGGTGATCGGGCGCGGCGGAATGGGCTGTGTGTACCGGGCACGGGACGAGGCCCTCGGCCGGGATGTCGCCCTCAAGCTCTTCGTGTCTCAGCTCGATCAGCGGGAGGTCCGTCGACAGGAGGACGAGGTCAACCTGCTGGCCGGCCTTAGTCATCACAGTCTCGTCACCCTGTTGGACGCGGCCATCGACCGCTCGGATGCCGACGATCCACGCATCTACTTCGTCATGGAACTGGTCGACGGCGAAGACCTGGCGAAGGTGCTCGATCACCGGTCACTCTCCGCCCGTCAGATCGCACTCCTCGGCTTCGACCTGGCCGAGGGGCTTCACTACATCCACAGCCGCGGAGTGATTCATCGTGATCTCAAGCCGTCGAACGTGCTCATGCTCGATCTCGATGACGAGAGCACCCGCACCCGCGCGAAGCTCACCGACTTCGGAATCGCACTCACCCCGCAGAGCGCACGGATCACCGCCGAGGGGATGACCACGGGAACCGCCGCATACCTCAGCCCCGAGCAGGCGCAGAAGTTCCCGGTCGGACCGGCCAGCGACATCTACTCCCTCGGGCTGGTGCTGCTGGAGTGTTTCACCGGTCGCCTTGCCTTTCCCGGCGAGCCGGTTCCGTCGGCACTCGCGCGGCTGCTCGGCGACCCAGACATCCCGAGAGAGCTCGCGCCAGACTGGCGTGCGCTGCTGACTGCCATGACCGCGCGACAGCCAGAGGATCGCCCGTCGGCCAGCGAGGTGGTCGCGGCGACAGGCCAGCTCATCGCCGCGGAATCCCACCGCCACCGCCACGCGGTCGCGCCCGATGAGGCGGTCGCCCTGGAGCGCGCAGCGGTTCTCGGAGATATCGCGGATCGGGTGACGAGCATCGCCGCCCGATCACTCGGTGCGGCCGCCGCGATTCTTCGCGTCGGTGCGCTCGAGCGCACGTGGGTCAGCGACACCGTGGGTCTGGACGCGCCGACGGTCGCTCGTATGCTCGCCGGTCCCTCGGTCGCCCGCCCCGACCTGGCATTCTCGCTCGTGGCGACCATCGTCGGGCACGGCGGCCGTCCGCTCGGCACCCTCGAGGTCTTCGGCGACGCGCGCCTCGGTTCCTCCGAGGAGCAGATCGCGACGTTGACCGACCTGGCCGCACTCGTCGCCGGCGTTCTCGGCATGCCCGCGCGCATCCACTCGTCTGGCACCGATGCCGCATCGGCCGTGACGCCGCCGAACGTCACCACCCTGAGTACCCGCCGCGCGGCGCGACGGGAACAACGTTTCGATGACATCCCCGCGCAGGGATAGACCTTTCTGCCCATAGTGGTTCTCGGTGAGCTACTCTCGGTTCAAGCACACGGGCGATGATGCCCGGCTCGGGGAATCTCGGATCAGGGGAGTCTTATGTATGCAGCAGGTGACGGGCGAGTTCGGTGAGCACCGCAATCACGGTCGAACAGGACTTCGAGGCGAAGGCGATCGATGCGCTTCTGGAGGCGGCAGTCGTCCAGGTGCTTGAACGCATCGGCGAGAGCCAGGGCCTGCCCCCCATCCAGTGGACGGTCGTCGACTACCCGGAGGGCCCCGTCGTGGAAGGCCGGCCGCACGGCGCTTGCAGCGACGCCGAGGAGATCTGCGCGCGCTGGGCGGCCGTCATGAACATGGCCGAGAACGACTGGGATTCGGTCGCCGGGGAACGCAGTTGGCGCCTGAACATCGGCACCTGGCACCTCGAACTCATCGCCTGTCACGAAACGGCGATCGACCCCAGCACGCTGTTCGACTAGCCCGGCACCGTTCGACGAGCCCGGCAGCTCGCCCGATCAGAGCGCGGGCTCTGCCAGCCCGAGTGCGAGTGCCACGCTCTCGGCGTGCTCCCGCAGGGCGTCGTCGGTCATCGGCGATCGGGCGATGAGTTGCGCGAAGAACACGGGACCCACGATCGCCCCGTACTGCTCGGCAGTGACGGGGGCGACCCGCTCGGCGAATTCGTCGATTGCCGCCTGATTCGTCTCACGGAGGGACGCCGCGGCCTCTGGATCGCGCGTCGCCTTGGCGATCTGCATCGTTGCGGTCGCTGCGAACACGGGGTCCATCATCCCGTCGCGCACCCGGATCAGGTACCGGTGCAGGCTCTCGAACGTTGACAGTCCGTCGAACTCGCCGACCTCTCCCGCGAAACTGCCGGTGACGGCATCGCTGATCGCCCGGTCGATCGATCCCCAGTGGGTGTAGAGGGTGCGCCGCGACACCTGCGCTTCCGCAGCGAGGATCGTGAACGTCAGCGGTGCGGAGGCGGGCTCGGCCAGCAGCCTGCGCACCGTCGAGAGCACGTGATCGCGCGTGCGCTGGATGCGGGGATCGGACATTCTTCGAGTCTAGGTGACGAAATAATCGGGTCGTCAGATGAATTCCTACAAAATCATGGACATTTCGGCGATCGTGCGACCAACCTCAGGGTAGAACGATCGGTCGCTCGGCGTCGGGTGTGAGCCGGAAGATGCGGAGCGTGCGACCCGACGCCCGCTCGTAGCCGCGGTACCCGGGCCACTGATCTTCGATGAACGTCCAGACCGCCTCGCGCTCCTCGTCTCGGATCAGCGCTGCCCGCACGGGAATGAGTCTGCGGTCCACACTGACCGCCGCCTCTGGATGGGCGAGGAGGTTGACCGTCCAGCCGGGATGAGTGTCTCGGGCGAAGTTGCTGCCGGTCACCAGCATCCCGTCCCCCTCTGGCACGTACATGAGTTCGGTGTCGCGCTGAAGCCCCGATTTCGCCCCGGTGGTATGCAGCACGAGAGAGGGAACGAGAAAACCGCTGAGCGGATGCTTGCCGCGGGTGAGTGCGCTCGTCATCCGTTCCAGCGGCGGCATGATGGTCGGCCCCACCCGACGGAAGAACCCGGTGCGGGAGAATCGCGAGACGGCGCGGCGCACCGCGCGCTGCACGGGCGAGCGCCGTGTGCCCTGCCCCGCGGGGACGGCCGAGTCAGTCTCCGTCATAGGCCGCACGGAGGGCAGCGATATCGAGCTTGTCCATCTCCATCATCGCCTGCATTGCCCGGCTCGCCCCCGCCGGGTCGGGTCCGGTGAGCACCTCATCCAGAATGGTCGGCACGATCTGCCAGGAGAGACCCCACCGATCAGTGAGCCAGCCGCAGCGGCTCGGCGCTCCCCCGCCGGCGATCAAGCCATCCCAGAGGCGGTCGACCTCCTCCTGCGTCTCGACGGAGACGAACAGCGAGATCGCGTCGGTGAACGGATGCCCCGGTCCCGCGTTTATCGCCCGAAACTCTCCTCCGTCGAGCACGAACTCGACCCCGAAGGGCTCGCCTGCGGGCCGTGGACCGCCCTCCGGGTACCGGGAGACCTTCGTGATGGATGAGTTCGGGAACAGCGACACGTAATACTCGGCCGCATCCACGGCCTCGGTGTCGAACCAGAGGAACGGGGTGATTTTCTGCACGGTGACTCCTTCGTCTGTTGCGTGGTCAGGTTTCGATTCTTCTCTAGCGGCGCTCGAGAACCCCGCGAACGTAGGCGGCCTGTCCGACGTGCTGCAGTTCGTCGGCGATGATGCTGATCATCCGTACGGCGAGCGTGACCGCCGGATCGAATCGGGTGTCGACCACCCGATCGAGGGCGGCATCGTCGAGGCCGGCGAGGTAGCCGACGGTGCGGCGATAGACCGCGTCCTGATAGCCGAGCAGTGTCTCCGCGTCAGCGCCGACCTGACCGACCTCCTCCACCGACTGGCCGTACCCGGTGGCGCGACGATCGAAGGGGAGAGCGAAACGCTCCGCCCAGCCGTCGGCCAGCCAGAGCTGCTCGTCGGCCGCGGCATCCGCGACGCTGCTGTCTTGTATCCGGGTGAGATGCCAGACCAGCCAGGCGATGGTGTTGGCTCCGGGGTCGACCCGTGCAGTCAATTGCGTGCGGTCGAGTCCGTCGAGCACAGATTCGACGGCCTCTCGGATGCGGGAGAACGCGTCGAGCAAGAGCCCGGAACCGGAGGTCATGGCGCCGAGGTTACTCTTCCGTGCCAGCGCGGGGAATACGGCACGGAGAACGGGGCCGGGAATAGTGCCGACGCGTGCCGCGCTGAACCGACCATGAAACGCATCGGATTCCTGTCCTTCGGCCACTGGCAGGACGTGCCCGGCTCCCTCACCCCGACGGCGCAGGACGTTCTGCTGCAGACGATCGAGCTCGCGGTCGCCGCCGAGGAGATCGGCGTCGACGGCGCCTACGTCCGCGTTCATCACTTCGCCCGGCAGCTCGCCTCGCCGTTCCCGCTGCTGGCGGCAATGGCCGCCCGCACCCGGCGGATCGAGATCGGTACCGGGGTCATCGACATGCGCTATGAGAACTGGCTCGCCATGGCGGAGAACGCCGCGGCGACCGATCTGATCAGCGACGGCAGGCTGCAGCTCGGCATCAGCCGCGGCTCACCCGAGACCGCGGAGCGGGGCTACGAATCGTTCGGTCATTTCCCGGCCGAGGGGATGACAGATGCCGACATGGCCCGGCAGACGACCGAGGGATTCCGTGCGGCGATCGCGGGCGCTGCCGTCGCGCGGGCCAACCCGCAGATGGGCGCGGCGGGTGGGCTCGCCATCCAGCCGCAGTCCCCCGGCCTGTCCGATCGCATCTGGTGGGGCGCCGGAACCCGTGCGACGGCCGTCTGGACGGCCGAGCAGGGGATGAACCTGATGAGCTCCACCCTGCTGACCGAGGACACCGGCGTGCCCTTCGACCAGTTGCAGGCCGAACAGATCGCGATGTACCGGAGCGCGTGGGCCGCGGCCGGGCACTCCCGCACGCCGCGGGTGTCGGTGAGCCGGAGCATCCTGCCGATCATCGATGACGAGACCCGCCACTACTTCGGTCTGCGCGCGCAGGCCGATGCGCAGGATCAGGTCGGCCACCTCGACGGCGGCCTCGCCCGCTTCGGGCGCAGCTACATCGGTGAGCCCGACCAGATCGCCGCCGAGCTGGCCCAGGACGCGGCCGTGCAAGCAGCCGATACCGTGCTCGTCACCATCCCCAACCAGCTGGGGGTGGACTTCAACGCCCGCATCCTGCAATCGATAGTGACGGATGTCGCTCCCGCCGCCGCGTGGCGCTAACCGACGCCTGCTGTCAGGAAGGCGTCACGCCGTGAGGTCCTCGACGCATCGCCTTCTTTCTCGAGTGTGGCGGTCGGATTAATATTTCAGTCCTTCCGCACGGCATAGAACTTGCGAAGGTTCGAGCCGCCCGAGATGCGCAGCTATTCCCAGCCGATGGTCTCTAGAACTCGTTGAGCGACGACCCTGACGCTGTCACCTTCGACATGAATGACGAAGTCGTCGAGCCGCTCAGCAGCGAGCAATTGGTCAAGTTCGCCTGCCCGCCGCAGATGCCACTCGAGATCGCTTCTGTTCTCGTGTCGAAGAGCTAAGCGCCCAAGGAGCTCGGGGACTTCGACCGACAAGCGGCAAACGACCATCGAGCCACCGACCGCGGTCTCGTAACGCGCACGCGTGGATCGCTTCTCTACGACGCCAGCGAGCACCAGCCGTTCGACGCCCGCCTCACGGAAATTGTCAGTAACGTCGGCGAGGTTGTGCAACTCCAGCTCGTTGTTGAAAGGATCGTCCTCCGGAGCAGGCCACGCGAACCTGAGCCAGTCGAGATCGACAACAGCGTGGGGAACGCCGCGCGCTCTCAGCAAGCGACCAATCTCCTCTGCTGTCGATGTCTTTCCTGCCCCGACTGATCCGTTGACGAAGAGCGTCTGCAATGTTTTCACTTCCAATGACCGAGTACGACGTTCGGGCTTAGAGGGAGAGGGCAAGCCCGCCGCCGGGTGGCGCACCGACTGACCGGGGCGGCTACTCCCCCACCAACCACCCATCGGGCGCGGCGAGTGCCTGGGCGGCGGTCGGGCCCCAGCTCCCGCGGGGGTACGACTGCACCGTGGGCGGCGAATCGAGAATCGGGGTGATGGCATCCCAGGCCCACGCGAGACCGTCGGGGCGGGTGAACAGCGAACGGTCACCCAGGATGACGTCGTTGAGCAGCTTCACGTAGGGCGGCAGCGGATCGGCCCCCGAGACGTCCGCGAGCATGATGGTGCTCTGTGCTGTGCTCAACTCGAACTCGGCACCCGGTTCCTTCACGACCATGCGGAGGTCGACCGCCCCGCTCCCGGCGAGATCGATCGTGAGCACGTTGCCGGTCTCGAAAGTCTGGTGGCTGAGCGGGCCGCTCGCGGGCGAGCGGAAGATGATGCTCACGCACTGCGCGTTCGACTTGAGCTGCTTACCGGTGCGGAGCAGGAAGGGCACCTCGCGCCAGCGTGGCGTGTCGATCCACAGCCGTGCCGCGGTGTAGGTGTCGGTCGTGGAGTCGGGGGCCACTCCCTCGGTCTCGGTGTAGCCCTCGAACTGCCCGAGCACCACATCCTCCGGGGCGAGCGGGCGGAAGGCCGCGATCACGGTCTCCCGCGCCGCCTGCAGATCGTCGGCCTTCATCGACAGCGGCGGCTCCATGGCGATCTCCGCCGCCAGCTGGAACAGGTGCGTCACGATCATGTCGAGGAGCGCACCGGTCTGGTCGTAGAAGGTCGCGCGATCGTCGATGTCGAGGGTCTCCGGCACATCGATCTGCACGGCGCGGATGTGCTCGCGACTCCAGACCCCGTCGAACAGGCCGTTGCCGAAACGGAGCGCATGAAGGTTCTGCGATCCCTCCTTGCCGAGAAAATGATCGATGCGGAAGACCTGCTTCTCGTCCAGCACCGCGTGCACGGCCGTGTCGAGCTCGCGAAAATTCTCGGGGCTGGTGCCGAAGGGCTTCTCGTAGACGACCCGGGCATCCGTCACCAGGTCGTGCGCGCCGAGGGCCTGGGTGATGCCGATGAAGGCGACCGGCGGCACTGCGAGGTAGTGGATGAGCTGCGGCGTCTCGCCGAGTTCCTTCGCGACATCGGCGAGCACGTCGGGCAGCGCACCGGGATCGTCGACACTGAATCCCTTGCCGGCGAACCGGAGATGCGAACTGAAGTCGTCCCACTCGTGGTCGGGTTGCGGGCCGAACTCGGTGAGCACGTCGTGCACATGAGCGCGGAAGTCATCCGTCGACACGTCGCCGCGGCCGTTGCCGACCAACGCCCACTTCTTCGGCAACAGTCCGTGCTGCGCGAGCTGATAGAAGGCCGGGATGACCATTCGTTTGGCGAGATCGCCGGTCGCCCCGAAGAGCACGAAGACGGTCGCAGAGGCGTCGGAACTGTCGGACATGGATCTCCTCGAGAATGTCGTGCCGGTGGTCGTGCTCACTCTACGCGGGCGTCCGCCATATACTTAGTACACAACAACTAATCAAATAGCACTCACCGGCGAGGGCTTCGATGGAGGATTTCGTGGCAGACACCGCCGATCGCACCCGCTCGGGCATGTTCAGGTCTGGGATGTTCAGTAAGGACCACCCGAAATACAAGTGGATCGCGCTGAGCAACACCACGCTCGGCATCCTGATGGCGACGATCAACGGATCCATCGTGCTCATCTCCCTCCCGGCGATCTTCACCGGCGTCAAGCTGAATCCTCTGGAGCCGGGCAACGTCAGCTATCTGCTGTGGATGCTGACCGGATACATCCTGGTCACCGCCGTGCTCGTCGTCAGCTTCGGCCGCCTGGGAGACCTGTATGGCCGGGTGCGCATCTACAACCTGGGCTTCGTGATCTTCACGCTGTCGGCGATCGCCCTCGTCTTCGACCCGTTCACCGCGGGACCCGGCGCCCTGTGGCTGATCGGATGGCGCGTGGTGCAGGCCGTCGGCGGGTCGATGCTGTTCGCCAACTCGACGGCCATCCTCACCGATGCGTTCCCCGTCGAACGCCGAGGATTCGCGCTGGGCATCAACCAGGTCGCCGCCATCGCGGGCACCTTCCTCGGGCTGCTCATCGGCGGACTGCTGTCGACGATCGACTGGCGCGCCGTCTTCCTGATCAGCGTGCCCTTCGGCATCCTCGGCACTATCTGGTCGTACAAGTCGTTGCACGAGGTCGGGTCGAAAGCCGTCGGCAAGGTCGACATCCCGGGAAACATCATCTTCGCGGTGGGTCTCGTTGCCCTGCTCACCGGCATCACCTACGGCATTCAGCCCTACGGTGACAGCTCGACGGGCTGGGCGAACCCGTGGGTGCTGGCCGGCATCATCGGTGGCGTCGCGCTGCTGATCGTCTTCGTGTTCTACGAGCTGCGCGCGAAAGACCCGATGTTCAACATGCGGCTGTTCCGCATCCGGGCCTTCGCCTGGGGCAACTTCGCCGGACTGCTCGCGTCGATCAGCCGCGGCGGCCTGCAGTTCATGCTAATCATCTGGCTGCAGGGGATCTGGCTGCCGCTGCACGGCTACTCCTACGAGAGCACCCCGCTCTGGGCGGGCATCTACCTGCTTCCGCTGACCATCGGCTTTCTCGTCTCCGGCCCGGTCTCCGGGTCGCTCTCCGACCGCTTCGGCGCTCGGGCGTTCGCCACCAGCGGCCTGGTGCTGGTCGCCATCACCTTCGTGGCGCTGCTGCTCATCCCGGTGAACTTCCCATACTGGCTGTTCGCGCTCATCACCTTCCTCAACGGCGTGGGCTCCGGCCTGTTCGCGGCACCGAACCGCACCGCGATCATGAACAGCGTGCCGGCGAATCAACGCGGGGCGGCATCCGGCATGACCGGCACGTTCCAGAACGCGGGAAACTCGCTCTCGATCGGCATCTTCTTCTCGCTGATGATCGCCGGGCTCGCCTCGACGCTGCCCCACGCCCTCAGATCGGGACTGACCGCGCACGGCGTGAGCACCGCGGTGGCCGGTCAGGTGGCGGCCACTCCCCCGGTGGGCAGCCTGTTCGCCGCCTTCCTCGGCTACAACCCGATCGCCTCGATCCTCGGTCCGAGCGGCGTTCTCCACTCGCTGTCGCCCGCGAACGCGACGGCGCTCACCGGGAAGCAATTCTTCCCGCAGCTCATCGCCGACCCGTTCCACGCCGGGCTGGTCATCGTCTTCATCGCGGCGGCGGTCATGTCGATCATCGGGGCGGTGATGTCGCTGTCTGCCGGTGGTAGGTACATCCACGAGGACGAGCCGGCCGCCGTTCCCGCGCCGGAGGACGCCCTCAGCGACGCCTGAGCCGGGGCGACCGCGACGCGACCACGCCCCGGATCAGCTCTGAGCGCCCATGATGTTCACCATCCAGCGCGTGCCGAACCGGTCGATGACCATGCCGAAGGTGTCTCCCCACGGAGCGAGTTCGAGCGGCAGTGCGATCGTTCCACCGTCGACCAGCCCGTCCCAGTAGCCGCGCAGTTCAGCATCGTCGTCCGCGCCGCCGCTCAACGAAACCGAGATGTTGCTCTCCGGCGACCACGGCATCGAGTTGGGGGTGTCGGAGGCCATGAGGGTGAAGCCGCTCGCTGTCTCGAGCTGCGCGTGCATCACCTTGTCCTGCTCGTTCGGGTCGTCGCTGGCGTGCGCTTCGCCGAAGGTGCTGATGGTGAGCGTTCCCTCGAAGACCGTCTGGTAGAACTCCATCGCGGCTCGAGCGGTGTCACGGAAACCGAGGTAGGGATTGAGGATCACGGCCATGATGCAACCTCCATTGGTGTCTGCCGGTGTGCGAATCAGGCCTCGATTCTCCCGCTGTCCGCCGGCGCGCACCAGACCCATTCGGCCCCACTCCACGCGTCGCGTGTGACCATGGTGGGATGACGGAGGCCGCCGATTTCATCGACGCCGCCCTGCAGTACGAGGGTGACTGGTACCGCGCCGAGGACGACCGCGAGCGCGTCGCCGGCCCTCCCACATTGCGCTTCTACGGCGCATCCGTCGGCGCGGTGCGCGGAACCGTCCGCGATGCACTGCGCCGCCACCGCGGCCTGGGACACGACGAGGTCACCGCCCTGGCGTCGGAGCTCTGGGACGTGCCGGTATTCGAGCGCCGGCTCGCCGCGATCGTGCTGCTGCAGACGGAACTCCACCTGCTCGTCGGAACGGACCTGACGCGGCTGGAGGGCTTCGTGCGCACCGCCGGCGTGCGGCAGCTGGTCGACCCCCTGGCGACGGATGTGCTCGGTCCCATGGTCGAACGCCTGACCGAGCCGAGCCGCTCCCGCGCCGACCTCTCGCTCGACCGCTGGGCCCGGGACGGCGGCTGGCTCGCCCGCGCGGCAGACCTCGTGCGACTTCGCCTGCAGAACTGACAACGCCTGGATCGACGCCCCTGCGGTGCCGATCCAGGCGTCGTGGCGGTTAGGCCCAGTCGATGACGTCGGAGTGGTCGAGACGCGGCAGACGATCGCGCCATGCGCCCTCGCCAGGGTGGCCGATGTTCACCACCATCACGGTGTGGCGGCCCTCGTCGAGGAACTCCGCATCGATTGCGGCGGCATCGAAGCCGCCCATGGGACCGGCCGCGAGACCAAGCGCGCGCACCGCGAGGATGAAGTAGCCGGCCTGCAGCCAGGAGTTGTTGGTCGCCGCTGCCGCCGCCATCTCGGGGTTGGCCGCGAAGACATCCTTCAGCTCGGCACGGAACGGCAGAATGGTCGGGAGGTGCTCGAAGAATCCGTGGTCGGCCGAGAGGATGGCGACAGCGGGAGCCGCTGCGGTCTTCTCCTGGTTGCCCTCGGACATGAACGACGCGAGCTTCTGCTGGCCCTCGGGCGACCGAACGTATCTCACCCGCAGTGGCTGGAAGTTGGCCGCGGTCGGCGCCCAGCGGGCGAGCTCCCAGATGTCGGTGAGTTCCTGATCCGTCACCGGGGTGTCGGCGAAGGTGTTGATCGTGCGAGCGGAGGTGAACAGCGCCTCGCGCGCGTCACCATCGATGGGGCGCAGGGTGGTGGCCTCGGCGGTTGTCGTCATGCTCGAATAACTTCCATTCTCGTATTCGCTTCGTTTTTCAAAGCAACTACGATTGAGAGTATCATCGGTGGATGGACCCGCAGGCCGACATCGAGGTGGAGCACGGCTCCCGCGCGTGTGACGGTGCGCTCGTGAAGGCATTCGGCTTTCTCGGAAAGCGCTGGAACGGCGTGATCCTCGCGACCCTGATGAATGGCCCGGCAACATACTCCGAGCTCAAGCGCTCGGTAGCAGGCATCGGCGACTCGACCCTGTCCGATCGCCTGGTCGAGCTCTCGCACGCCGCACTGGTCACGCGCAGCGTCGATGAGGGACCACCGGTCGCGGTGACCTATCGACTGACGGATGCCGGGCTCGCCCTGCTCCCCTCACTCACCGCCCTCGGCGAATGGGCCTCGGTCAACCTCCCGGCCGACGGCGGCTGCTGAGCGCATCACCGATCAGCTAGAGCAGATCAGGCGGGCCGATCAGCGACGGGCCGATCACCGACCGACCAGCTACAGATGGGTGCGCTGGGCACGACGGTCCGCCTCGTAGCGGGTGCGGGCCTCGCGCGTCGAGGCGACCTCCGAGATCTCGGCGACCGGGACATCCCACCACGCCCCGCCGGGAATGCCGGCCGCCAGCGGGTCGGAGCGCACGTAGACGGCGGTGGTGTTCTCCGCCGCGAGGGCGGCACGCACCGCGGCGCGGAACTCGTCCACTCCGTCGGCCTCGATGACGTCGGCGCCGAGGCTGCGCATGTTGGCCGCGAGGTCGACCGGCAGCAGGTCGCCGTCGAGACGGGCGGACGCGGCATCCCGGAACCGATACTTCGTACCGAACCGCTGGGAGCCGACCGACTCCGACAGGTTTCCGATGGAGGCGTAGCCCTGATTGTCGATCAGCACCACGACGAGCTTCAGGCCCTCCGCCACCGCCGTGACGAGCTCCTGCGCGAGCATGAGGTAGGAACCGTCGCCGACCAGGGCGACTACCTGCCGTTCGGGAGCGGCGAGCTTGATGCCCAGTGCCCCGGCGATCTCGTATCCCATCGTGGAGAATCCGTATTCCACGTGGTGCTGCTTCGGCGACTTCGGGTTCCACAGCCGGTGCAGATCGCCCGGGGCGGAACCGGCCGCATTGACGATGACATCCTCCGGCGCGAGCTCCTCGTTCAGTACTGCGAGCAGGCTGACCTGCGAGGGAAGCCCCTCGATCGGCTCGACGGCCGCCGCACGCACGGCGTCCCAGTCGGTCTTCAGCGCGGCGATCTCCGCGCGATAGGCGTCGCTCGTTGACGCGGACCCGAGCAGCGCGTCGAGTTCGAGAAGCGACTCCCGGGCATCGCCGACCACCGAGAGCCCCGCGAGCTTGATCGCATCGAGGCCCGCCACGTTGAGGTTGACGAAGCGCACGCCGTCGCGCGCGAACAGCGAGTGGGATGCCGTGGTGAAGTCCGAATATCGCGTCCCGACACCGATCACCAGGTCGGCCTGCGCGGCCAACTCGTTCGCGGAGGTGGTTCCGGTCGCCCCGACTCCCCCGACGTTCATCGGGTGATCGATCGGGAGCACGCCCTTGCCCGCGTGAGTCTGGCCGACCGGAATGCCATGCCGCTCGCTGAAATCGGCCAGCGCCTCGTGGGCGTGCGAGTACTGCACGCCACCGCCGGCGACGAGGAGGGGACGCTCGGCAGAGGAGACTAGCGCCGCCGCCTCGGCGAGGGTGTCGACATCCGCTCGGCTGCGCACGATGGTCCAGACGCGCCTGTCGAACAGCTCGGCTGGGAAGTCCCAGGCCTCGGCCTGCACGTCTTCGGGCAGAGCGATGGTCACCGCGCCGGTGAGCGCCGGGTCGGTGAGCACCCGCATGGCGTTGAGCAGGGAGAGCCGCAACTGCTCTGGCCGCCAGACGCGGTCGAAGTACGCCGAAACGGGACGGAACGCGTCGTTGACGGTGACATCCTGCGAGTCGTTGCGCTCGAGCTGCTGCAGCACCGGGTCGGGGGTGCGGGTGGCGAAGACATCGGCCGGGAACAGCAGCACCGGGATGCGGTTGACGGTGGCGAGGGCCGCCCCCGTGATCATGTTGGTGGCGCCGGGACCGATCGAGGTGGTCACCGCGAGGGTGGACAACCGATCGCGCTGCTTGGCGAAGCCGGCGGCCGCGTGGACGCCGCCCTGCTCGTTACGCGCGAGGTAGTAGGGCATGCTGTGCGGGTCGGCGAGCTCGGCCTCGAGCAGCGCCTGGCCGAGACCGGCGACGTTGCCATGGCCGAAGATGCCGAAGAAGCCCTCGATGAGACGCTGCTCTCGACCGTCCCGCCGGGTGTACTGCTGTGCGAGGAAGCGGACGATCGCCTGACTGACGGTGAGGCGGATGGTGGGTGACATGGGGCTCCTACTGCTCTGTAGTCGGGGTCGTGGGTGTCGGGGTCGTGGGTGTCGGGGTCGTGGGTGTCTCGGTCGAGATGGCGTCTCGGGCGCCGAAGGGAAGTCGGGGGTCGACGGGCTCATCGTTCCAGCTCTGGCGGATCCAGGCGTGCTGGGGGTCGTCGCTGATCAGCCAGGCGCGGTCACGACCCTCGGCATCCGCCGGCCCCGCCATCACGTTGAGGTAGTACAGGTTGTGGCCGGGAGCCGCGACGCTCGGCCCGTGATAGCCGAAGGGGATGAGCACGACGTCGCCGGAGTGCACCTCCACGGTCACGTCGATGTCACCCGCGACCGAGCCGTAGACCCGCTGCAGGGCGAACCCGGGGGTGCCGGCGGGCGACGCGGCCACCTCGAAGTAGTAGATCTCCTCGAGCTGCGACTCGGCATCGCCGGCCACGTCGTGCTTGTGCGGCGGATAGGACGACCAGTTGCCGCCCGGCTGCATCACCTCGCAGGCGATGAGGCGGTCGGCCTGGAGCACGCCCGGGATGCCGAAATTGTTCACCTGCCGCGAGCAGATGCCGGCGCCGCGCAGCTCGGTCGGCACCGCGGCGGCGGGCAGGTACTGCACGGGGAACACCCGCTCTGCGACCGCCCAGGCGATGGCGTAGCGCGACGCGACGGATGAACGGATGCTGGCGCTCGAGCCCAGCGGAACGTAGAGCACGTCGGTCACAGCCCACGGGCTCTGGCGCCCGACCAGTTCGTAGTCCTCGCCGTCGACCGCGACCGAGAGCGGGCCGGTCAGCGGCACGATCACCGCCTCGCGTCCGGCGGACTCCCACAGACGCGGTTCGCCCGAGGCGGTGGCGACGGAGAGACCGGTGTAGTTCCAGTCACTCCCATCGGGAACGACGGCGACGACGTCGTTGACGGTCGCGAGCGTGCCGGCCGGTCGGTAATAGTCCATGAGTGACCCAATCGTACGATTGTCTTGACAAATAGTTTAAGCTGGCGCCAGCGTGCAGCACTCGCTCGCGGAAGGAGCACGATGGACCCCACAGCAACCCTGTTCGAGGGCATCGACCGCAGCGGACCCGTACCCCTGTACTTCCAGCTCGCCCGGCGCATCGAAGACGCGATCGAAGACGGCCGCCTCCCTCCGGGCACGAAGCTCGAGAACGAACTCAAGCTCGCCGAAGACCTGCGGATCTCCCGCCCGACCGTGCGCCGCGCCATCCAGGAGCTGGTTACCCGCGGGCTCCTCGTGCGCCGCCGCGGAATCGGCACCCAGGTGGTGCACGGCAAGATCAGCCGCAAGCTCGAACTCACCAGCCTGTTCGACGACCTGGTGCGCGACGGCAAGAAGCCCACCACCGAGGTACTGCTGAACGAGGTCGTCGCCCCGACGGCCGAGGTTGCCGAGGCTCTCGACCTCGCGCCGGGTCAACTCGTGCTGCACACCCGCCGCTTTCGGTCCGTCGACGACGACCCGCTCGCCCTGCTCGAGAACTTCCTGCCGGCGGGGATCATCGAGTTCAGCTCCGAGCAGCTCGCCGAACACGGGCTGTACCAGCTGCTCCGCGCCCGCGGGGCGACCATGCGGGTCGCCAAGCAACGCATCGGTGCGCGCGGCGCCACCAGGGAGGAGGCGAAGCTGTTCGGCATCGCCTCCGGATCCCCGGTGCTCACCATGGCCCGCACCCTGTATGGGGACGGTGGCCAGGCGATCGAGTACGGCAAGCATTCCTATGTTCCTGAGACCTATTCCTTCGAGATGACGCTCGTCGAGCGGTAGCCCGTCACGCGTTCTGCTTCATGCGTTCTGCGGGAAGCCGAGGTCGACCCCGCCGTGGCTCGGGTCGAGCCAGCGACTGGTGACGACCTTGGCACGGGTGAAGAACTCGACACCCTCCATGCCGTGCGCCTTCGAGTCGCCGAACAGCGAGTGCTTCCAGCCACCGAACGAGAAGGTGGCGACGGGCACCGGGATCGGCACGTTGATGCCGACCATTCCCGCCTCCACCTCGCGCTGGAAACGCCGGGCGGCACCGCCGTCGTTGGTGAACACCGCCGCGCCGTTGCCGTACGGTCCCGAATTGATCAGCGCGACGCCCTCGTCGAAGCCGGACACCCGCACGATGCCGAGCACCGGCCCGAAGATCTCCTCCGTGTACGCACGCGAGCTGGTCGGCACCCGGTCGAGCAGGGTCGGTCCGAGCCAGAAACCCTCGGCCGGGCCATCCGCTTCGACCCCGCGCCCATCGACCACGACGGTCGCCCCGTCGTCGTCCGCGACACCGATGTAGCCCGCGACCTTGTCGCGGTGCTCGCGCGTGATCAGCGGACCCATGTCGTTTGCACGCCGACCGTCGCCGACCGAGAGCCGCGACATCCGTTCGCGCACGCGCTCGATCAGCTGGTCGGCGACGGACTCGACGGCCACGACGACCGAGATCGCCATGCAGCGCTCCCCCGCCGAGCCGAAGCCGGCATTGATCGCCGCGTCGGCGACGAGGTCGAGGTCGGCATCGGGCAGCACGAGCATGTGATTCTTCGCCCCGCCGAGCGCCTGCACGCGCTTTCCCGCTTTGGTGCCCTGTTCGTAGACGTAGCGGGCGATCGGCGTGGAGCCGACGAAGGAGACGGAGGCGATGTCCGGGTGCTCGAGAAGACCGTCGACGGCCACCTTGTCGCCCTGCAGCACCGTGAAGATGCCGTCGGGAAGGCCAGCCTGCTGCCAGAGTTCCGCGATCCAGAGCGAGGCAGAGGGATCCTTCTCACTCGGCTTCAACACGACGGCGTTGCCGGCCGCGATGGAGATCGGCACGAACCAGAGCGGCACCATCACGGGGAAGTTGAACGGGGAGATCACCGCCGTCACGCCGAGCGGCTGACGGGTGGAGTAGACGTCGACTCCGGTGGACACGTTCTCGGAGTACTCCCCCTTGGCGAGGTGCGCCATCCCGGTCGCGAACTCGACCACCTCCTGCCCGCGGGTGATCTCGCCGAGCGCATCGTCGAGGGTCTTGCCGTGCTCGGCCGTGACGATAGCAGCGAGCTCACCCTTTCGGGCGTTGAGCAGTTCACGGAACGCGAAGATCACCTGCTGGCGGCGAGCCCACGAGGTATCGCGCCAGGACGGGAATGCCGCCTTCGCGGCAGCGACCGCGGCGTCCACGTCCTCCTGGTCGGCGAGGGGGACCCGCCCGCTGATCACCCCCAGCGCCGGGTCGTACACCGGGGCGGTGCGCGTCGAGTGACCGGCGACCGGGCGGCCGGAAATCCAGTGGCTGAGCGTGGGGACTGACGTTTCTGACATGGCTGCTCCAGGTGAGAGAAGGGTCGGGATGGAGGTCGCTCAGCGCGACGGGTGGACGAGCGAGGCGGCGACGGCGACGGCCGAGCTCACGTCGCCGGACGGCGGGTAGAGCAGGCTGCGACCGACCGTGAGTCCGCGCACCCCGGGCAGGGCGAGCGCCTTCGACCAGCTGGCGTAGGTCGCATCCACGTCGCCATTCGGCTCCCCGCCGAGCAGCAGCGTCGGCAGGGTCGTCGCCGCCATCACCCGCTCCATATCGTCGACGACCGGGATCTTGAGCCAGCTGTAGGCGGAACTGTGACCGAGCCCGGAGGTGATGGCGATCGAGCGCACGACGGCATCCGCGGTGAGCTCGTTGTGCACCACCCCGTCACGCTGGTGGCTCATGAAGGGCTCGAGCATGATCGGCAGCCGCAGGGCAGCGGCCTCGCTCACCGCACAGGCGCTGGCCTCCAGCGTGTCGGCCGTGTCCGGGTCTGCCAGATCGATGCGGAGCAGGAGCTTGGCGAAGTCGTAGCTCGCCTGCGCGATCGCCTCAGCGGAGAAGGCGGTGAAGCGATCGTCGAGCTCGAAGGATGCGCCGCGAAGTCCGCCGCGATTCATCGAGCCGACGACGACCTTGTCCTCCAGCGCGCCGAGGAGGAGGAGGTCTTCGAGGATGTCCGGGGTGCCGAGCACGCCATCGACGCCCGGCACGGCCAGGGCCTCCGCCAGCCGCTCGAGCAGGTCGTAGCGGTCGGCCATCGCGAAGGGGTCGGAACCCACGCCCATGGCGTTGCGGGCCGGGTGATCCATCGCCAGGATGAACAGCTTCCCGTCCTCGCCCAGCAGTGGCCGGCGGCGGCGCGCGCGCTGGAGCTCGGCGATGCGCTCGGGGTGTTCGCCGCGCACCGCGCGGAGGGCATCGAAGTCGAGATCAGCCACGGTCGCTCTCCCCCAGTTCGACGAGCACCTCGTCGGTCGACGGCATGGCGGTCGAGCATTCGAGGCGCGATGCCACGATGGCTCCGGCGACATTCGCGAAGCGGATGGTGCGCTCGAGCGGCCACCCGGCCAGGAGCCCGTGGCAGAGCGCGCCGCCGAAACCGTCGCCGGCTCCGAGTCCGTTGACGACCTCCACCGGGTGCACCGGAACCTCGATCCGTTCGTCCCGTGTCTTCGCGAGAACGCCCTTCGGGCCCTGCTTCACGACGGCCAGCTGCACGCCGCGCTCGAGCAGGGCATCCGCCGCACGCTCGGGGTCGCTCTCGCCCACCGCGATCTCGCACTCCTCGCGGTTGCCGATGGCGACGGTCACCTGATCGAGGGCTCGATCCACCTGGCGCCGTGCGTCCTCCGGAGACTCCCAGAACATCGGCCGGTAGTCGAGGTCGAGGATCGTGAGCGGCGCGCGCTCTCGGGCGGCCCAGGCGGCGAAATGTGCGCTGCGGCTCGGCTCCTCGCTCAGGCCGGTGACCGTCGACCAGTAGATGCGGGCCGAGCGGATCGCGTCACGGTCGAGCTCGCTCGCCTCGACCATCAAGTCCGGTGCCTTCGGCTTCCGGTAGAAGTAGAGCGGGAAGTCATCCGGCGGGAAGATCTCGCAGAACGTGATGGGGGTCAGCAGATCGGGCACCGGGGTGACGTAGCGGTCGTCGACACCGAGCCGACGCAGCTCGCTGGTGACGAATCTGCCGAACGGGTCATCGCCCGTGTGGGCGATGAGCGCCGTACGGCGGCCGTGGCGCGCGGCAGCGACAGTCACGTTCGCGGCGGTACCGCCCAGAAACCGCCCGAAGGTCGAGACCTCGTCGAGCGGCGTAGAGATCTGCAACGGATACAGGTCGACACCGACCCGTCCGACGGCGAGCACGTCATAGGGCTCGCCGGGTACTGCTGCGGTCATGTCCCTGTCCTCCTGAACCGATCCGGCACGCTGTGGCACCGTTGGCGATCAGCATAGTCAACTTTGTCGTTACATACTTACATTGCGTAGACAGATGTCGAGCATCGCCGTCGCCAGGATGAGGCGGTCCGCTTCCCTCACCCCCGGACCGCAGGCCGCAGACCCGACGCCGTTCGCGCCGACGTCGATGTGCAGCCAGAGCAGGTCCCCGGCCGAGAGCTCGGAGGCGTGTCTCGCCGCCGCGAGATGGTCGATCGACCACGGACGCACGGTCAGATCGAACAGTCCAGCCAGCTCGAGCTCGCCGATCCGCGCACGTCGAACCCCCGCCCGGCGTCCGTTCTCCTGGGGAACCACGTAGTCGGTCTGCAGTTCGCGCACGGTGCCGCAGTGCTCGCCGAGCAGCACGGCGCTGGTCGAATCGGGATAGCTCTCGCCCGGTCCGTAGCCGTACCAGCTCACCGGCACACTGCCGGGGTCGCTCTGCCGCAGTGCGAGGGTCAGACCCAGCCGCGGCAGCGGCGTGCGCCACTCCCCGGTGCGCACGACCGACATCCGCAGCCTGAGGGCTCCGTCGACGGATGCCCAGCGGTACTCGACGTCGAAGCCGGTGTCGGTCGCCGAGCCGGCGACGCGGGAGCGCACGAGGAGTTCCGCCCCGCCCACCGCGCCCTGCTCGACCGACACGGCGAGTAGTCGCTCCTCGAGTCGATCGAGCCCGTCTTCCCGCCACACCGACTCCATGGTCGGCTCGCCGGTAACCGAGACGTAGCGGTCGTTCTCGGTCGGCGGGCGCCAGGCGTCCATCCGGGCGCTCACGACCTCACGGGCCCCGAGCCGCACCAGTCGCCCGACGGCATCGAACTCGGCGTCGGCGACACGATATCCGCTCTCCGTCACGATCACGCGGTCGACGGCGCCACGGACCGGCGCGGCGACGGCGCCCGATACCCGCTGCGCGTGCGCGATCGGATGTCCGGCCCCGGCCCACAGGGAATCCGCGGCGAGCGCGGCGACGACCGTGAGCACCGCCTCGCCGTTCGCGTCGGGCAGGCTCGGAAGCGCGACCACCGCATGCTCCTGCGCCGCCACCGGCGGGACGTCGAGCACCCCGGCCGCGATCTCCTGCCCATCGTCGGAGAGTGTCCAGCGGAAGGCGAAGCCCGCGGTCGAGGCGAATGCCTGCCGGTTCAGCACGGCGATGTCTGCCTCCCCCACCGTGATGCTCACCGGGGCGAACACGGCGGCGAGCTCGGTGAGCCCGGGCGAGGGTGTGCGGTCGGGCATCAGCAGACCGTCGACGATGAACGAGCCGTCGTGCCGCCGCTCGCCGAAATCCCCGCCGTAGGCGAAGCTCGGCCGACCGTCGGCGTCCGTGATCGCCAGCCCGTGGTCGTACCACTCCCAGACGAACCCGCCGATCAGCCGGGGGTGCCGGTCGAAGATCGCCTCGTAGTCCGCGAGACCTCCCGGGCCATTCCCCATCGCGTGGGCATACTCGCACTGCACCATCGGCATCCCGCGACGACGAGCGTCGAGCACGGGGTCGGCCAGGCGCGGTTCGCTCCGGGTGCCGATCGACTCCAGTTCCTCGAACGTGGCGTACATGCGGCTGTAGATGTCCACGACGCGGGTCTCGACATCCGCCTCGTAGTGCACCGGGCGATCCGGATCGAATCCCTTCACCCACAGGCCATTGGCCTCGAGGTTCTTCCCCCACCCGGCCTCATTACCGAGAGACCAGACCAGCACGCTCGCGTGGTTCTTGTCGCGCTCGACCATGCGCCGCATCCGGTCGAGGTAGACCTCGGCCCAGGCCGGGTCGTTCGACGGGTTGCCGCGCCAGCCCACCAGATCGAAACCGTGCGTCTCGATGTCGCACTCCTCGATCACGTACAGCCCGTATCGGTCACAGAGTTGGAGCAGGTACGGGTCGGGCGGATAGTGACTCGTGCGCACGGCGTTGATGTTGTGCTGCTTCATGAGCACCACATCCGCCTCGAGCAATTCGTGGCTCGCCACACGGCCGTGCCTCGGATCGAAGTCGTGGCGGTTCACGCCGCGGAAGGTGATCGGGCGACCGTTGAGATGCAGCTCCACCCCCACGACCTCGACCCGCCGGAAGCCCACCTGCAGGGTGACCCGCTCGGCCGGCGTCGACACGATCACCTCGTAGAGTCGCGGCGACTCGGCCGACCACGGCTCCGCGTCCGGGGCGACGACGGTCTCTCCGGCCAGCGCGGTCACTCCCAGTTCGGGGATGCTGACCTCGGGAACGCTGACGGATGCCGCCTCGCCGTCGCTGCGGACACCCGCTCGCAGCGTGGCCGTCCCCGTCGCCGCGTCGTAGTCGGCATGCAGGAACACGTCGTCGATGCCGCCGGCCGGGCGGTGCAGCAGCGCGACGGAGCGGAAGATGCCCGAGAGCCACCACTGGTCCTGGTCTTCGACGTAGCTGGCGAAGCTCCACTGGTGCACGCGCACGGCGAGCAGATTGCTCCCGGCCCGCAGGTGCGGGGTGAGGTCGAACTCGATGGTGAGACGGCTGCCGGAGGAGTCACCCACCCGCTCACCGTTCAGCCAGAGCTCGAACCAGGAGTCGACCCCGTCGAAGCGCAGCAGGGTGCGACCGCCCGTCCAGTCCGCGGGACGCTCGAACGTGGTGCGGTAGTCCCCCGTCGGATTGGCGTCGGGCACCCGTGGCGGGTCCACCGGGAACGGGTACTGGAAGTTCGTGTATGCGGGGAGCCCGAACCCGTTGAGCTGCCAGTGTCCCGGCACCGGGAAGCCGGTCCAGTCCGCGCCGTCGTCGAGAGCATCGGGCTCCTCTGCGGCGCTAGGAGACCAACGAAACCGCCACTCGCCATCGAGGGCCAGCGTCGCGGCGTCGCTCGCGAGTCGCGCCCGGGGAGTGCCCGCCCCCGTGGGTGGTGCCACGACCTCATAGCGTCGGTGCGGAGCTGTTGCCGGGGCCTGAGCGGACATTCTTCTCATTTCATCGATCACGACTTTGTAAACACATTCTATGTAAAGCTGGTCCCAGCTCATCAGCGTAGAGAGAGGCAGTCATGATCGCCGTCGCAGGAGCCCCGGTCAGTTTCGGGGTATTCGAACTCGCACCGGAAGACGGTGCGGAACTCCCCGGCCCCGATGCCATCGCCGCCGCCCTCGCCTCCTCGGGGTATACCGGCATCGACCTCGGCCCGGTCGGATTCCTCGGCCGCGGCGCAGAGCTCGTCGATCGGCTCACCCGCCATGGCCTGGCGCTCGCGGGCGGCTGGGTCGACCTCCCGTTCCACGACGACGCGCTGTTCGCGGCATCCGTCGCCAGCCTCGATGACGCGCTCGACGCGTTCGAGGAGGCCGGAAGACTAGACGATCGGCCCGCCGCAAAGCCCACCCTCGCGGCCAGCAGCACGCCCGAGCGTGGTGCACACCCCGGGGGAGGCCCCGGGTTGAGCCTCACCGGGCGCGTCCGTGACATCTTCATGGCGAACGTCTCGCGCGCGGCCGATCGGGTGCGCGAGCGTGGCTTCGAGCCGACCTTCCACCACCACGCCGCGACCTTCATCGAAACGGTGCCCGAGATCGAGGCCTTCCTCGACCTCACGGATGTCGACCTCACCCTCGACTCCGGGCACCTGATCCTGGGCGGCGGCGACCCGGTCAGCGCGCTGCGGGACTGGGGCAGCCGCATCAACCACGTGCACATCAAGGATGCCCGCATCGACGTGCTCCGCTCGATCGTCGCGGACGGCGGCGGTCTGCGCGAGGTGTGGTCGGCCGGCGCCTTCGCCCCGCTCGGGCAGGCGGACCTCGACCTCGACGGCTTCATGACCGCCCTCCTCGATGGCGGCTATTCCGGCTGGCTCGTCGTCGAACAGGACGTGATCCCCCAGCCCGGCGACCCGACCGACCGCGCCGCCGCGGACCAGAAGACCAATCGCGCCGTGCTGGATCGGTGGATCCCGTGACCGACGGCGCACGCATCCGCATCGGTGTCGTCGGCCTCGGTGCCGTCGCTCAGTCGGTGCACCTGCCGCTGATCCGGCGTCGCTGGGACCTCTTCGACCTGGTGTCCATCGCCGACCTCTCCCCGAGCAACCGCAGCGCGGTCGGCGCACAGTTCGGTGTCGCGCCCGAGCATCTTTATGGCAGTCTCGAGGAGATGCTCGCGGGCGAAACGCTCGACGGAGTGGTCGTCCTCACCTCCGGGTCCCATGGCGCGCCCGCGTTGACAGCGATCGAGGCCGGCGTCGCGGTGTTCTGCGAGAAACCGCTGGCCTTCTCGCTCGCCGAGATCGACGCGTTGGCGGCGGCGGAGGCTGCGGCCGGGCGACCCATGCTTCTGCTGGCATACATGAAGGAGTATGACCCGGCAGTCGCTGCGCTCCGCGCGCTGCTGCCTGAGCGCGACAGCATCCGTTCGGTGGATGTCGAGGTTCTGCACCCGAGCCCCGGCTCCCAGCTGGCCTTCGCCAACCTGCAGCCGCCTGCCCGCGATATCGACCCCGTCGTCCTCGACGCGCTGCGGGCCCGTGACGCCGCGGCCATCGACGCGGCGCTAGGAACGGATGCCCCTGCCGCCCTCCGCGCGCTGTACACCGACCAGGTGGCTGGCAGCCTCATCCACGACATATCGCTGCTGCGCTCCCTGCTCGGTTCGGTCACCGCGATCGAGTTCGCGACGCAGTGGGGTGACGACGGGCACCCCGGCTCGCTCGAGTTCACCGGCACCATCGCAGGCTCTGCCCGCGTGCGTTTCGGCTGGCATTACCTCCCCGACTACCCGAGCTATCACGAGACCGTGCGCATCCACCACGAGACCGGCAGTCTCGAGCTCGAATTCACCGTGCCGTACCTGCTCAACGCGCCGACCGAGCTGCGCATCGTCTCGCGGAGCGCCGGTGGGGAGTCGCGCAGCACCGTGCGCGATGTGACCGAGGCCTTCGAGGTGGAGCTCGCCCGCTTCCACGCGCTGGTGACATCGGGGACTCCCCCGCTCTCGGGCATCGCCGAGGGCCGAGAAGACCTGGTCACCGCACTGCGGATGACGGATGCCCTTGCCACAGCGGAGGGCGTCACCCTCGGCGGCGAGGCGGCAGCCCTCTAGCCCGACCCCTCCACCCGCCCTACTGCCTGCCCCGCCTGGTCAGCCATGCGCGACCGTTGTACGACCTGTGTACGACCTATGCGGGACCCATGTACCCCTATGTGCTCCCCTGTGCGCGACCTCTTTGCGAAATGCAGGCAGAACAGCGCGCCAGTCGGCGTGTCGCTGCCGACACGCCGCAGCAGCACGAAAATTGCCTGCATTTCGGACGTCGGCGGGGACCGGAATCGATCTGGGCAGAAACGGCGAAGGCCCCGGCCACAGCGAAGTCGCTGCGGCCGAGGCCCTCGGGCTCGCTGGCTTAGGCCTCGCTCATCGCGGTGGCTTCGGCCTTGCCCTTCGCCGCGTAGTAGGCGGCGCGGGCGGCGATGCGGCGCGACTGCTCTGCCTGACCGGCGTCCAGCACGTCCTGCGGTACCTCGACGTTCGGCACCCGGCTGACGCCGTTGTGCTTGGCGATGTAGGCGTCGAGCTCGGGGCCGGACTCCCACGAGGTGATGAGGCAGTAGCGCGGGTCGGTGCCGACGTGGGTGGCGGCGTGCCACAGGCGCTGCGTGTCGATGATCAGCTGCGCGCCGGCCGGCAGCGCGATGCGGTACTCGACGCTCGGGTCGGTGCGGTTGTCGCGGAGGACGAAGAAGCTGTCCTTGTCATCGGTGAGGTTGAAGAACCCGCGCACGACCCAGCCGGTGCCGTCGGGGTTCAGACGGTTGTTGTCATCCTGGTGCAGGTTGTACAGGCAGTCGGCGTAGGTGTTCGGCTGCAGCTCGATCACGCGGCAGCGGCCGACGTTGGCGCCCGGCTCCTGCGCGCGACGCACCAGGTTCGGCGCCTTCTCGACCTGCGAGGGGATCCAGACGCCGTCCTTGTCGGTGCGCGGTGGCTTGTGGTTCCAGAACCCGTTGACCTCGATCTCACCCTTGGCGCTGGCGAGCGGGGCGAACTGCGTCTCCCCCGACGACTTCCAGTCGACGTACTCGATGTCCATCCACTCCTTGGGGTCGAGCTCCTGGTTGTAGCGATCGAGGACGACATAGCCGGTCTCTTCGAGTGCGGCGGATTTGATGTAACCCATGATTCTTCTTTCGTCTGGGGCCAGCACGTTTTAACAGGCCCAACTTAGGGCAGCCTAACATTGAGGCTCGGCGCGGGCCTGGATACACACGGTGCCGAATAAACTGGGGGCAACATGGGCACCGCCACGAACATCACCGCGACCGCCGTCAATACGATCAGCTGGCTGTCGGCCGCCGACACGACCATCGTCGTGCCCGTCTATCAGCGGCAGTACCGGTGGGACATCGGCGGCTGCGAGCAGTTGCTCGCGGACATCCGGGCCGCAGCGGATGCGGGCCCCGACCAGACCCACTTCATCGGATCGATCCTCTCCACCCTGTCCACCGATACGGATGCGCCGGAGTTGGTGCTCATCGACGGACAACAGCGCGTCACCACCCTCATGCTGCTGATCGCCGCCCTGCAGCACACCGCCCGCGCCGAGGACCCCGCACTGGCCGCCGAACTCGAACGCGTGCTGACCAACCCCCACGACCCCGCCCGCACCAAGCTGCGCCCGCACCGCGCCTGGGCCGAGGTGTTCGAGAGCGTTGTGCTCGACCGCCGCCACGACGGCGACCTGCTGCGCGAGTCGCGGTTCGACGACAACTACGCCTTCTTCCGCAGCCAGATCCCGCCGGAGGAGACTGCCCGCATCTGGCGCGGGCTGCAGCGCCTGGAGCACGTGGCGATCACCCTCGGGCCGGACGCCAATGCCCAGCAGACCTTCGAGAGCCTCAACTCCACGGGCGAGCCGCTGCGCGACCATGAGCTGATCCACAACTACGTGCTCATGGGTCTATCGCACGCAGAACAGAGCGAGATCGAGGACTCATTCTGGGTTCCGATCGAGAATAACACCGGCGAATCGATCGGCAACTTCTGGCGCCACTACCTGATCATGACCACCGGCCGCGAGGTCGCGGTGGCGGGCGAGCGCGGCGTCTACGACGCGTTCCGTCAGCAGTTTCCGCGCCTGGATGTCGCCACCCTTCGCGAGCGGGCCGTCGAGTGGCGCGAATACTCGGCCGTCTATCGCACCCTCCTCGATCCCGCGGAGGCGCCGGAGGCGGCGGCCGCCGCACAGCTCACCTATCTCAACACCTTCGGTCGGGGTATGTACCCGCTGGCCATGCGCGTCTACCGTGACCACCTGCACGGCGAGGTCGATCTCACGGAGCTGGTCGAGACCCTGGAGCAGATCCAGTCACTGCTGCTGCGGCGCGAGCTGGTCGGGGTGAGCAACGCGCGGCTGGTCGCGCGACTGTGCCGAGCCCGCCAGAACGGTCGGGCCGCGCTCGTGCTCGCGATCGCCCGGATCACCCCCTCGGACGAGCGCGTGCGGGTCGCTCTGAAGTACAGCGACCTGCCGCACGCCGCCTACGTTCTCGGGCGGCTGTCGGGTGTCCCCAGCAGTCGCGGGCTCGACCTCGAACACATCTTCCCGCTTGCCCCCGGCGATACCTGGAGCGGTGACGGCAGCCGCGAATGGGCCGACTACAGCGAGGACGAGCAGAACAGCCACCGCGCGCTGGCGCAGACCCTGGGCAACCTCACCCTGCTCGAGGAGAACCTCGCCGAGCGTGCGCTCGATGCGTCCTTCCCGGTGAAGGCCGCCGAGAGCTACGCGAAGAGCTCCGTCGTGGCGACGCAGGAGCTCGCAGACATCCCGCGCTGGGGCACCGCGGCGATCGCGGAGCGGACGACCCGGCTCACGGCCGAGTTCCTGCAGATCTGGGCGCGCCCGGCGACGGTCGCGATCGACGACGACGGCCTGACCCCGATCCTCGACGCCCAGCGTCGGCGCGGCTGGCCGCGTGGCTGGGAGCGGGAGTTCGAATACGTGGAGTTCCGCGGCGAGCACTGGGAGGTCTACGACGTCAAGCACCTCTTCAACCGCATCTTCAAGCGACTATGGGCGGATTCGCGAGAGTCGGTCGAGGCCTTCAGCGGCCGACGCGGCGGCCCGATCTTCGCAGCGAAGTCGTGGAACGGCCACTGGGACGAACTCGACGAGAACACCTTCATCTACATGGGGTGGGACTCCAAGTACATGCTGACGGCGATCCAGGGCGTGCTCGACGAGGCCGGAATCGCGGCCGAAGTCTTCGTGAAGTACAGCTACGTCGCCGCGGCGATGTAGCCGCCCGCCGACCGCAACGCAGTGTCGAGGACAACTCGTTATGAAAGCGTTATCGCTAGATATGTTGCCCCCGTCACCAAATTGCCCCACACTTCAGAGGCCATGGCTCACAGAAGAGCGTGGACACCGAGGAGTGTTTCCTTCCGACTAGAAAGGGAGTGACATGAAAACCTCTTCATGGATCTCTATCGCCGTCGCCATGACCGCGTCCGCAGTGCTGCTGACCGGGTGCGCCTCCGGCGGGAGTAGTAACGGAACATCCGACGCGGCCACCCGGGCCTGCGTCATCCTTCCCGACTCGGCATCGTCCCCTCGCTGGGAGAACGGCGACCGCCCCGCCCTCGACAAGGCGTTCACGGATGCCGGCTTCACCGCGGACATCCAGAACGCCCAGGGCGACACGAACAAGTACGCGACCATCGCCGACCAGCAGCTCACCAAGGGCTGTGGCGTGCTGCTGCTCGTCGACTACAACGGCGCCGCCGGCGCCGTCACGGAGAAGGCACAGAAGCAGGGCATCCCGGTCATCGCCTATGACCGTCCGATCACCTCCGGCTCGAAGGACGCTCCCAAGATGGTCGCCGACTACTACGTGTCGTTCGACAACGAGAAGGTCGGTGCACTCGAAGGCCAGTCCGTCGTCGACGGTCTGAAGACGGCGGGCAAAGACCCGAGCACGGCGATCGTCGTCTACATGGGCGGGGACCCGACCGACGGCAACGCCAAGCTGTTCCACGACGGCGCAGCGAAGGTGATGGGCGATGCAGGGATCAAGCCCGCCGCGGAGCCCACCGGAGTCTGGGACGGCGACAAGTCGGCGACCAACTTCGAGCAGGCGCTGACCTCGCTCGGCGGCAAGGTCGATGCCGTCTGGGCGGCGAACGACACCAACGCGGCCGGCATCATCACCGTGCTCGACAAGAACGGCCTCAAGGTGCCCGTCTCCGGGCAGGATGCGTCGGTCGCCGGATTGCAGAACGTGCTGCTCGGCAAGCAGACCGCGACGGTCTACAAGCCGTTCAGCCTCGAGGCGGACGCCGCATCGAAGCTGGCCATCCAGCTGCTGAAGGGCAAGAAGCCGTCCGTGGCCGACGACCTCTATGGCAAGCCGTTCATCTCGACGACGCCGATCCTGATCACCGCGGACAAGGTCCAGACGGTGGTGGATGCGGGTGATGCGAAGGCCGCGGAGATCTGCACCGCGGATGTCGCCGCCGCCTGCGCACAGTACGGCGTCAAGTAGCACTGAGCCCTCCCACTGCAGCAGCGTCGATCATCGGCGCTGCTGCAGTGCGCGGTTCAGCCCACGATCGATTCGGCGCACAATCGAAAGGAACGTCAGATGGACACCCCGATCATCGAACTGACGGACGTCGTCAAGAGTTTCGGCCCCGTGAGCGTGCTCAAGGGAGTCTCGCTGAAGATCTACGCGGGAAAGATCACCGCCCTCGTCGGTGACAACGGAGCCGGCAAGTCCACGCTCATCAAGGGACTCGCCGGAGTGCAGCCCTACGACGAGGGCGAGGTGCGGTTCGACGGCGAGCCCGTCGCCCTGCACAACCCGCGCGAGGCATCGAGGCTCGGCATCGAGGTGGTGTATCAAGACCTCGCGCTGTGCGACAACCTCGACATCGTGCAGAACATGTTCCTCGGCCGTGAAGAGATGGAACACGGGACATTCGACGAGGGGCGTATGGAGCGAGAGGCCTCGGAGACCCTCCGTTCCCTCTCCGTTCGCACCGTGAAATCCGTTCGCCAGAAGGTCTCGTCACTGTCGGGCGGTCAGCGGCAGACCGTGGCGATCGCGCGGTCGGTGCTCAAGTCGGCCACCGTCGTCATCCTCGACGAGCCCACCGCGGCTCTGGGTGTCGCGCAGACAGAGCAGGTGCTCGCGCTGGTGCAGCGCCTGGCCGAGCGCGGCGTCGCGGTGCTCATGATCAGCCACAATCTCGTCGACGTGTTCCAGGTCGCCGATTACATCAACGTGCTCTATCTGGGGCAGATGGTCGCCTCCATCGAGACCTCGAAGACGACCAGTGACGATGTGGTCGGCTACATCACCGGCAGCAAGACCTACTCGGAGACTTCAGCATGAGCGCGACGATCACCTCTCAGACCCCGGAATCCGGCACGGATCTCATCAGCAGCGGCCAGGACGGCGGAGTGCGCGACCAGGTGACCGCGTACATCCAGCGCGTCCGCTCGGGCGACATGGGCTCGCTGCCCGCTGTCGCCGGATTCATCGTGCTCTGCGTGCTGTTCACGACACTCAGCCCGTTCTTCTTCACCGAACGCAACTTCGCCAACCTGCTCACCCAGGCGGCGACGTTGGTCATGCTCGCCATGGCTCTCGTGTTCGTGATCCTGCTGGGCGAGATCGATCTGTCCGCCGGCGTCACCTCGGGCGTCGCGCTCTCCATCTTCGTCGTCCTGTCGAACCCCGGTGGCATCGCGATGAACTGGATCCTCGCGCTGCTGATCTCGCTCGCGACCGGTCTGGCGATCGGGCTGTTCATCGGCTTTTTCGTGGCCAGGGTAGGGATCCCCTCGTTCGTCGTCACCCTCGGTCTGTTTCTCGGCTTCCAGGGGTTGCAGCTGATCATCATCGGCGACGGCGGCCTGTACCGCATCCAGCAGCCGCAGATCCTCGCCATCCAGAACGGCAACCTGCCCACATGGGGCGGCTGGGTGATGCTCGGTGTCATCCTCGCCATCGCGCTGACCACCGCGCTGCTCGACCGACGGCGCCGAGCGCGAGCGGGCGTGCCCAGCCGTGCGATCGTGTTGCTCTGGATCCGCCTCGCGGCGATCGCCGTGATCGGAGGCGTCGTCATCGCACTGCTCAACCAGAACCGCGGTACGGGGTTCCTCGCCGTCTCGGGTGTTCCGATCGTCGTGCCCATCACGCTGGTCATTCTCTGGATGGGCACCTTCGTGCTCGACCGAACCAAGTTCGGCCGCTATCTCTACGCGGTCGGCGGCAACGCCGAGGCGGCGCGGCGTGCGGGAATCAAGGTGATCGGCATCAAATGGGCGGCTTTCGCGGTCTGCTCGACGCTCGCCGTCGTCTCGGGCATCTTCAGCGCCAGCAAGGTCGGATCGGTGGATGCCGCCTTCGGACGGGACATCGTGCTGAGCGGCGTCGCCGCGGCGGTGGTCGGCGGGGTGAGCCTGTTCGGCGGTCGTGGTCGGCTCATCAACGCCGCGATCGGTGCGCTCGTCATCGCGGTGATCACCAACGGCCTGGGGCTGCTCAACCTCCCGGGCGGAGTGAACTTCCTGGTCACGGGCGGCGTTCTCATTCTCGCGGCGACGGTCGACGCCGTGTCGCGGGTGCGCGCCGGCGGCTCGATCATGCGCCGGTAGCCGGCGGATCACGCTCCCCGTCCGAACGGAACCCGTCTTAGTCGTCCTGCTAACACTCGCACGCATCCATTGGCCCCGCCTCCGAACGGCCGCACGCTGGAGGAACCCCACACGGGGCAGCTGGATCTGACGAACGCGAGAGGACGAGATCATGGGAATCACCACGACGACGACGAAGCGGCGGGCCATCCGAGCAGGAATGGGACTGGCGGGGGTGGCTTTGTTCGCCGCGCTCGTGCCCGCAGCATCCGCTTCGGCCGACGACCCGTACGGCACGGACAACCTGGTGCGGGTGTGTAACGGTGCTCCGGGCGACCAGACGCAGGGGCTCAGCGGAAAGTGCACGTTCGAGGTGCAGAACGAGGGCGGCCAGCACGTCGAGTGGCGCCGCTACGGCGACCCGGTGAGCAACTGCAACGCCGGGACGACGACGCCCATCCAGTCGATGGTCGGCGACACGCGATCGTTCAGCGAGACCTGGAAGGCGGGAGGGACCGGCGGCGTCGGCCTCGGCTTCATCTCCATCTCGGGCGGCGGCGACTACTCGCAGACCCGCACGGTGACCACGGAACGCCGCGACACGGTGACCGCCAACCCGGGCCGGAAGACGGCGGTCACCATGGGGACCGGCTACGTCGACCAGAACGGCCGCATCCGGGTCGAGATCGAGGTGTACGACAACAGCGGAGGTGATGGCGGAGTCTACGTCGGCACCGAGACGCATTACATCGAGGGCGTCTCCCGCACCGTGCCCACCGGCTATCAGGAGAAGGGTCAGGACGAGGTGTCCTGCGCCGAGGACTTCCGCGTGCCCGCCTGATCCACCGACTCGATCTGCAGGGGCGGTCGTGGCGCAGTACGCGCCACGATCGCCCCTTTCACGAACGCCAGGGCGACGAGAGCCGTACGGTTCGGTGCCTTCCACACCCGCATGATTCGTGCGAGGTGCCAGCCGACCGCCTGCCGGCTGTAGCTGGTGGCCTCGGCGATCGCCTCGTTCGACATGCCCTGGGCGGTGAGTTCGAGCATCCGCTCCTCTGTTCCGTCGAGGTCGGGCGACGCGACGACGAGGTCGATGGCGGATGCGTCCGCTCCCGTCATCGCGGAGACCGAGGCACCGGCATCGCGACCGCACGCCTCGTTCCACGCTTCCGTCCAACACGCGCCGAGCTCGTGGGCGACCCGCGCCGCTCTGGCCATGGCGATCACCGCACGTTGCGGATCGGCGGGCGGCGCGAAGCGCACGAACTCGGTGAAGATGCGCAGCGCCGGCAGGCCCGCGCGCAGCACAACCGACAGGCGCACACCGGTGTCGTCGGCCGACTCCGCCGCGGCCAGCTTGAGCGCGTGAAGACAGGAGCCCGACAGCGGCTCTCCGGTCTCCACCGTGTGCAGAGCGTCGGCGATCACAAGAGGCACGATCCGCTGGTAGCGCTGTCTCAGCCAATCCCGGTGCTCGGCCGGAATGTCGCAGAAATCCTGGGCGAGCAACAGCTCGGTGAATCTGTCGGCGTGCGCGGGCAGGTCCAACCCGAGGTGCTTCGCGCTGTTCCCCACCGGCCGTCCATCTCCCTCAGCGATCTGCGACGGCTTCGTCAAACATGAAGCTTAGTCAGTCGCCGAACGGCGGGTGGACACGGCGAGATGTCACTCCGGTGAATTCTGCAAAGCATCCCGAAGGGCGGAGCGGTGGGTGATGCCCAGCTTCGGGAAGATGCGGTAGAGGTGGCCGCTGACGGTATGCGTCGACAGCACCAGCCGCTCCCCGATCTGTCGGTTGCTCAGTCCCTCGGCGGCCAGCTCGGCGACCACCCGCTCCTGGGAGGTGAGCCGCAGCCCGGCGGCACGCTCATCAGAGGCCTCGGCCGTGCGGATCTCGTCGCGGGCTCGTGCCGCCCACGGCTCCGCTCCGAGCCGCTCGAAGGCGACCAACGCATTCTGCACCATCGAACGGGCATGCGCGGAATGCCGCTCCGCTCGGAGTCGGGTTGCGAACGCCAGCTGCACGCGGGCATAGTCGAACGGCCATTCCCGTGCGTGCGGGATCGAGAGGGCCTCCTCGTATCGGCTCTGCCAGTCTGCCGATCCCGCGACCAACGCCCCGGCACCGGCCGTCACGAGCGCCAGCCGCGGAGACAGCTCCGGCAGCCGCTCTGCGAGCATCGCATCATGGTGCGCGCGGGCGTCACCCACCCGGCCCAGGTGCATGGCGGCCTCGACCAGGTCGTAGGCCACCCACAGCGCGATCGGAACGAAGGGGGCGAACTCCCCCGGGCGGCTCACCGCAGCAGCCTCGCTGTAGGCACGCTCCCAGTCTGCGGCGCCCGAGGCGGCGAGCACCCGGGCATGGGCACCGAACCGTTGAATCCCCTGCGCGTCGACCGGGGCGGTCATCGCATCAAGACGGTCGATCCAGCGGGATGATTCCTCCCCATCGCCGTGCACCGCCGCCATCAGCCCCTGGGTGTAGACGAATATCGCTGCGAACTGGAGCGAGTCGGCGACGGATGCGACCGTGAGGCCCTCTGCCGCCAGTGCGCGAGCCTCCTCCCATCGGCCGGCACCGAAGTCATGCAGGCACATCTGCCCCAGAGCGCGCAGGTAGGTGACGGTCGGACCGCCTCGGCGTCCCGACTCGATCAGGCTCCAGGTAGCACCCACCCCGAGTGGGAGGAGGTCGAGGAAGAGCGCCGCCGTGTTGAGCTGAAGCACCAGCGTGTAGTCGCCGCGACCCCCCAGCTCGGTGAACAGCCGAACGACGGTGTCACGCTCCCGGGTCGTGGCGCGCGCCGTGTCGGCAAAGGCGATGCTCAGGGTGCGGAGCGGTTCGGGGGCCTCCGGCCGCATCCGCTCCAGAGCAGACAGGAACGACCGCCAGTAGTCCGCCCGTCCGGCGTTCCAGCAGACCAGGAGCCAGGTGTTCAGCGCCTCGATGAGCCCCTCGTCGCCGGGATCCCAGCCGTGCGAGCCGTACTCGACGGCGTTTCGCAGGATGCGGTGGGCCGAGGCACTGTCCGCCCCGATCATGAGCTGCTCGAGTGCCGACGAGACGGCGGTATAGAGCGAGCCCGGACCGTCACGGAGCAATCGGGAATCGCTCAGCAGACGGGTCGCCATCGCGCGGTCGCCCACGATGCCGGTGGCGACGAATGTAGCGCGCGCCAGTCGTCGTTGCTGTTCATCCGCCGTAGGGCTCAGCACCGCGGCGCGGGAGAGGTATCGCATCGCGGCATCCGTGTCTCCGCGGTCCAGGGCGACCGTCGCCGCACGTTCGAGCAGCGCGGCGGTCGATTCGTCCGCCTGTCCCGACGCCTCCGAGAGATGGTATGCCCGCGTCTCGAGGTCGTCGACGGTCTGTGTCGCCAGCAGCCGGTGCGCCCGACGTCGCTCAGCGCTGGTGGCCTGAGCGACGATCGCGGGAGGGATGAGCGGATGCCGGAAGCCGACGGCGAGAGGCCCCCGGTCCACCCACACCAGGCCCGCTCGCTCGGCCGCACCCACCGCATCCGGGTCGAGTCCGGCCGACGCGAGAATGGCCGCATCCGCACCGTCCTGGAGGGCGAGCAGGAGAAGAGCGCGCCGGGTCTGCTCGGGGAGGTCGGCGATTCGCGCCGCGAACACGTCGCTGCCGGGGGACGACTCGGGCGCCGGGGGCGAACCGGGTTCGGACCCCGGGGCATCGCGTGAGCCGCGGGCGAACCGCACGAGGGCGAGCGGATTGCCCTCGGCGCGATCGACGATCAGTCCGCGGGCACGGGCGGACAGGGTCGGCGCGATTGCGGTGACGAGCTGCTCTGATGCGGCCCGGCGCAGGCGTGCCACCGCCAGCTCCTCCGCGAAGGTGACGCTGGTGGTGGTGCTGGCGCTGTCGGTGGCCGCCACCATCCCGATCCGCGTCGATCCGAGGCGATGACCGATGAGGTCGATCACCGCCAGCGTGGCCGGGTCGACCTCGTGCAGGTCGTCGATGACGATGAGCACTGGCCGCTCCGTCGCCACCGATCGCAGCACGGCGAGGACCGCCTCGGACACCTGCAGCGGGTCGGCCGCCACACCGCTCTCTTCGCCGAGCACCGTGAGTAGCGCCCGGCGTGATGGGTCGCGAAGGCGCGCGACGGCATCCATCACGGGCAGCATCAGCTTGTGGAGGCCGGCGAACGCGAGCTGCGACTCGGTGCGGTAGCCGCCGGTCGTGAGCACCCGGTATCCCGCGGCCTCGGCGAGGTCGGCGGCGCGGCTCAGCAGACGGGACTTCCCGATCCCCACCTCGCCGACCAACAGCAGCCCGGAGCCGGACTCGGCGATAGCGTGGACGAAAGTCTCCAACCGCCGGAGCTCGGTCTCGCGTCCGAGGAGCTCTGGCGTCGGTTCGGCTGTCTCTCCGGGATGCGCTGCGCCGCCCGCCGGGGATCCGTGCCGGGCGTCCTCAGGCCGAGTCATCGCCGGTCACCATCCTCAGGGATCAGGAAGCGAACGCCATCGTTCGTCCAACCCCACGGCATACTCGGCGCAGATCGGTGCGACAGCGTCGCCGACGGGGTTACCAAAGTACGGCCAGCACACATCACCGTCAAGCGCCACAGCGTCACTCGCGGCGACGCGATGATCAGGCTGGCCGGGTCGCCGCCACCGCGTCGAGGATGAGCGCCGCGATGTCGGGGGCGTGACTGACCAACGACAGGTGACCGCTGTCGAGTTCGATGGTCGTCGCGTTCATCCGCTTCGCGAGGAATCGCTCGAGCTCCGTGTTGGTGGTGCGGTCGTCCTTCGACACGGCATACCAGCACGGCTTGTCGTGCCAAGCCGCCGCCGTCGTCCGGGCGCCGAACAGGGAATCGCCGATCCGACCCTGCACCGCATAGAGCTGCCGAGCCCGCTCGGGATCGACCCCGTTCGCGAAGTCGTCGAGAAAGGCCTGCTCGCTGAGTCCGGCGAACCCGTCGCTGTGCACCAGACCCGCGGACGCGGGAGGGGTGGGGTACTCGGCGGCGAGGGCTCCATAGTCTTCCCCGACATCGGGCGCGCGCGCCGCCACGTAGACCAGCCCGACCACGTTCGGATGCACCCCCGCCTGGCTGATCACCGTGCCCGCCCACGAGTGCCCGACTAGGACCGTGGGGCCGTCCTGCAGATCGAGGCCTCGGGTAGCCGCCGCGGCGTCATCGTCGAGCGAGGTGAGGGGATTCTGCACCGAGGTGACCGAGATTCCCGCGCGCTGCAGCAGCACGATCACATCCGCCCAGGACGAGCCGTCGGCGTAGGCCCCGTGTACCAGCACCACATTTCCTGTCGCGGTCGATCCGCTCATAGCCGCTCCTTTCGTCGCTACCTCGAGCTTGGCAAGACCCGCTCCCCGCGGGCCAGAGTCAGTTGACGCATTTTCTCGCCCTCGATCGATCAGCGCACTCGAATGATCGCCTGCTCAGAGCGCGGGCAGCAGCACGATCACCGCGGACAGGGTTCCGATCGAGAGCAGCGTCGAGTAGAACAGGGTCGGCCCGGCGAGTCGTGGACTGATCCCGTGGCTGAGCGCCAACAGAACACCGAAGAATCCGGAGGGCACAGCCATCAGCAAGACGATCTCCGCCGCCATGGGGCCGGTGAGCCCGAACAGCTTCACCACCGCGATGGCGAGCAGCGGACGGGCGAGGTCCCCGATGAGGGTGGACACCACCACGTTGCCGGTCGGCTTGAGGTTCTGGCCCGACAGCACCAGGCCGGTCAGCACCAGTGCGAGCCCCGCCGTGATCCCGCCCACCTCGGTCAACGTCTGATCCAGCAGGGTCGGCAGGGGGATCCCGAGCAGGCTCCAGACCAACCCCACGATCGGAGCGATGACCACGGGGGAACGCAGCGCCCCGCCGACCGCGCTCGGGATGCCGACCCGGCTTCCCGAGGTCGCCGTGCCCGATGGGGTCGGCGCGGCCGCCTTGGGCGTCGCCCGTTCCACGATGACGATCGTCACCGGCGAGAGGGCGATCGAACCGACGGCCAACGAGATCGCGACGGCGAGGCCTCCCGTTCTGCCGAGCACGGCATCCGCGATGGGCAGCCCGATGGCGGCGGTATTGGGAAAGGCGACCGTGAGAGCCTGGATCGACGCGGAGGCCGCGGACTGTCCGTAGCTGTGACGCTGCAGAAGGTACGTCACCGCGTAGGTCAATCCCATCACCACGAGCACCACGCCTGCCATCGCCGAGTGCTCGAGCACATCCGTACGGTGTGCGCCGGCGAGGATGGTGAACAGTGCGATGGGCAGCGCGATCTTCATCACCAGCGTGTTGAAGCCGTCGACGTGCTTGCTGTCGATCAGCCCGGACTTTCCGGCGGCGAAACCCACGGCGAGCGCGAAGAAGACCGGGAGCAGACCCGCCGCGATGTTCATGACCCCAGTGTCACGGTAGGCGGATCGGACACACAACGAATGTGGATGCCCGGGGCCCCGAGTGGGGTGAAGAGGGCTACCGAACGTCGCCGCCGACGAGGGCGAGCGCCCGCGCGACCGCGTCGACGGAGGCCGCAACATCGGCAGCATCCGTCGCCCAGTTGCTGACGGAGATGCGTAAGACGTCTCGTCCTGCCCAGCTCGACCCGGACATCCAGACGGCTCCGTCCTCGATCACCGCCTGGGTCACCCGCCGAGTGTGTTCGTCCGACCCGAATGCCACGGACACCTGGGTGAAGGCCACGTCGTTGAGGATCTCCACCCCCGGCAGGGCGGCGAGACCCGCGGCAAGGTCGCGGGCATTCGCGGCGAGACCCTCGATCAGCTCCACGGCGCCGCTGCGCCCCAGCGAGCGCAACGCCGCCCAGACCGGAATGCCTCGGGAGCGGCGGGAGAGCTCGGGCACGACATCCATCGGGTCGGCCACCCCGGCGTCGTCCCGGATGAAATAGCTGGTGTGCGCGGAGAACGCGGAGTGGGCCGCTCCCGCGCGAGCGACGATCGCCACCCCGCAGTCATAGGGCACGTTGAGGGTCTTGTGCGCATCCGTCGCCCAGGAATCCGCGTGCTCCAGACCGCGCAGGGTCTCCGCCCAGCGCGGGCTCGCGGCTGCCCACAGTCCGAAGGCCCCGTCGATGTGCACCCACGCCCCGTATTCGTGCGCCACACGGATGCACTCCCCCACCGGGTCGAAGGCCCCGGAATGGAGATTGCCCGCTTGCAATGCCACGATGACGGGCCCGGTCGCCGCGGCGAGCGCCCGGGAGAGCTCGTCTGCGCGGATTCTGCCCTGGTCATCTGCCGGCACCAGGGTCGGCAGACCGAGCCCGAGGTAGCGCAGTGCGAGTTCGACCGAACTGTGCACCTCCGCACCGGCCAGCACCGTGATGCGGGGCGCCCCGCTGAGTCCGTCGCGGTTGAGGTTCCAGCCGGCCGCCTCGAGCACCGCCCCGCGTCCGGCGGCGAGGCCGACGAAATTCGCCATGGTGCCGCCGGTCGTGAATCCGACCGCGCTCGACCCCGGCAATCCGAGCAGCTCGAGGATCCATCGGCCCGCCTGCTCTTCGATCGCCGCCGCGGCCGGTGTCGCGTAGCGCAGTCCGTTGTTCTGGTCCCAGGCGCTCACGAGCCAGTCGCTTGCCAGGGCGGCCGGGAGCGCACCGCCCATCACCCAGCCGAAGAATCGGCCGGAACCGATGGCCATGAGCCCGGGCTCTGCGCGCCGGGCGAGCTCGTCGACGACCGCGGTGGGATCCGACGGATGCTCGGGCAGCGCGCCGTCGAAGGCCTCCTCCAACCGGGCTATCCCCTCCCGGGGACCGACCGGTCGCTCGGGCAGCGAGTCGAGCCACTCGATCGCATGCGCTGTCGCATGTTCGAGCGGCTCCCGGTAGTCCTCCGGAGTCAGGGGCACGCGCACACCGTACTCCCGCCGAGCGGTCGCGGACCAGGGATATTCCGCTACTCTCCGACGGCCTCCACGGCGGCGAGGATGGCGGCGACAGCGACATCCGGATGCGACACCATCGACACGTGAGACGCCTCGACCTCGGTGATGGTCGCCCCGGCCCGCTCGGCCATGGAGCGCAGCACTGCGGGGGGAATGACGAGGTCTTCGGTGCCGACGACCGCCCATACCGGGCGCCCCTTCCACGACGGCGGGCCGGAGGGCGCCGTATTCGCGCTGAGGGAGATGGGCCGCTGGCTGGCCGCGATGAGCCACCGGTCTGCTTCGGGCAGATCCTGAGCGAAGGCGTTGTGCACGGTATCGGGCTTGAGGAAGGCCTCGAGGTCGCCCTCGGGAGACCCGGGATAGGCGATCAGGTCGAGCACCGTGGTGGGGTCGGGCACGTCGAGGGCGGACCCCGACCCGCCGAGGATCTGGAACACGAATTCCCCCTCGTCGGGGATGAACGCATCGACATACACGAGCGCCTTCACCGCGTCGCCGACCTTCGCGTTGGTGATGACGAAGCCGCCGTAGGAGTGCCCGACCAGTACCACCGGTCCGGTGGTGCGCTGCTCGATGAACGCGCTGATGTAGGCCGCATCGCCGGCGACGCCATGCAACAGGTTCGGTGGCACCAGTACCGTGAACCCCTGACTCTGCAGGTCACTGGTCACGGCATCCCAGCTCGAGCCGTCGGCCCACGCTCCGTGCACGAGGACGATGGTGGGTTTCGACATGGCTGGCCTCTCGTCGGGCGGCCGTGTGGGGCCGGCGGAGTGAAGATGGCGCCGAGATTACTCCCGCGAGAACGTGCGACGCCATCCCTCCGACCGAACGAACTCACCGGGGATCATTCGCGACGACGGATGCCGTAGCCGGCTACGGCGCGGTCGCCGTCAGCGAGCGGCAGACGCGAGCAGGCTCTCCGACCGCTCCCACAGCGCCCGAGCGAGCTCGGCATCCGCTGCCTGACGGTTGCTGCGCTTCGCGGGCTTGCGGCTCTCGTAGTAGGTGCCGGACTGCCACTCGGTGCCGGGCTCGGTCTCGGCAAGCCAGACCAGCTGGTCCGCGCCCTTCTCGGGGCTCGCCATGATGGCACGGCCCAGACGGCTCGAGTAGATCCGCTTCATGAAGCTGTCGGATTCGACCGCGAAGTTCGTCGCCACCGCTCCCGGGTGGAACGCCGCCGCCGAGATGCCGGCGGAGTGATAGCGGCGGTGCAGCTCGGTGGTGAACAGAATGTTCTCCAGCTTGGCCGTGCCATAGGCGAGCTGCGGGGTGAAGTCCTTCTCGTGGTCCAGATCGTCGATGACGAGCTTGCCGAACAGGCGGGCACCGGAACTGGAGGTCTGCAGCACCGACGCCGAGCTGGCGACCAGTTTGTCCATCAGTAGCTGAGTCAGCAGGAACGGCGCGAGGTGATTGATCTGGAAGGTCTTCTCGAAGCCGTCGACCGTCTTCTCGCGGTCGCCGAAGATGCCGCCCGCGTTGTTGACGAGCACATCGATGCGCGGGTACGCGGCGTCGAGCTCACCAGCCAACCGTCGGGTGTCCTCGAGGCTGGCGAAGTCGGCGGTGAAGGAATCCACACCGAGCTCGCGAGCGATGCGCTCGGTCTTCTCCGGCGAACGACCGACGACGACGACGCGGTGCCCGTTCTGGTGGAGTCGGCGAGCGCCGGCCGCACCGATTCCGTCGCTGGCGCCCGTGATGATGATGGTCTTCTGCATGCTGTCGGCTCTTCCGTAGGCGAGGAGACACGGGCCGATGTCGGCTCGCGCGTCGTTGTGATTGCAGTCTATGCTCTCCGTGTCAGTCACTGTCAAGTGTGACTATTGCTGTTACGATCATTCGATCATGCGCAGCGAGCAGCCCGGCCTTCGAGAGATCACCCGACAGGCGGTACGGACCCAGATCACCGAGACGGCCAATGCCCTCTTCGTCGAGCGGGGATACGAGCGGACGACGATCGACGACATCGCGGCTGCCGTCGGCATGTCCCAACGCAGTGTCTTTCGGTACTTCCCGAGCAAGGAGGACATCGTCGTCGGCAAGTTCGACCTGGTCGCCGATGGCATGCTCGGCATTCTCGCTGCGCGCCCGATCGACGAGCCCGTCTGGCTCTCGCTACGGCGCTGCTTCGACCTGCTCGTGCCCTACGTCGACGCGCCGGGCAAGCGCGATGTCGCCGAGCCCATGCAGCGCATCGTCTTCGATACCCCGCATCTGCTGGCTCGGTACCTGGAGAAGCTTCAGCGCATGCAGGATGCCGTGGTCACGGCACTCCGCGAACGCGCGGACGAGCGCGGCGAGGCCTACTCGGTCGACGACCCCACCCCGCGGGCGATCGCCGCTGCAGCATTCGGCTGCCTGGTGGCCGCTCAGCATTCCTGGCTGGCCGACGACGGCAGGGGCAGCTTCGCCACGGCGATCGATCGGGCGATGGCCGCGGTCGGTCCGTATGCGTCGTCGCCCGCGGCATCCGCGGTCTAGCGGCGCGTCACACTGTTCCGTATGCCGTCCACGCCGTCGCCTCGACGGTGCCGGCACCGGTGCCGACGAGCTCGATGGCCCGCCCCTTGATCTCGTTCCGCCGCTCCACCGGAAGACCGGCGAGATACGCGCCCGCCGGGCCCACCCCGAGCTCGTAGGGCTGCCACCAGTCATCGATGTCCCGGTACGGAACCGACACCGTGATCTCTCCACCGCGAACCTCACGCACGCCCGCGGCCTCGACGATGTCCATCAGCGACCCCGCCCGTCCGCCCGGACGTTCCGCGTCGTCGTCCCCGTCGGGATCCACCGCGTGCGCGGCCTGCCAGAAGAGTGCAAGGGGCGAACGCCCTCCGGCGAAATCCCAGCCGGATGCCGCAACCATTCCGCCGGGCCTCACCACCCGCGCCATCTCGCGAAACCCGGCGACCGGGTCAGGCATGAAGTGCACCACCAGTTGCGCCACCGCGAGATCGAACGTGTCCGACGCGTATGGGATCGCATCTGCGGTCGCCTCCCGCGCGTCGATACCCGGCAACCGCTCGCGCAGCGCCGCCACGAATGACGCCGAAGGGTCGATCGCGGCGACCGATGAGACACCGAGCTCGGCGGCGAGTAGCACGGTCAGTGCTCCAGGCCCCGCGCCGACATCGAGCACACGCTGCCCCGGATGGAGGTCGAGCTGCTCGACGAACGTCGCGCCGAGCGGGTCGGAGTATCGCCCCATGAACCGCTGGTAGGCATCCGCGGACACATCGAAGCTCATGGCGTCGTCCGGTCGATTGTCATAGGGAGCTCCGTCGCACACGTCCGGCCGAATGGGCATCGGTCTGCGGCCCACTGTAGAACCGGCTGCGCCCGAGCGGAAGATCCGTGCCTACACCGTTCCGAGTGCCGTCCAGGCCGTCGCCTCAATCGTTACCGGCCCAGCTGGAAGCCTGGTCGCGCATTCCTCCCGCAGGGCTGCGCGACCCCGCGCATCCAGGCATTCGAGGTATTTCCCTGCCGGGCCAACGCCGGGCGTGAAGGCACTCCACCACTCGTCGACGTCGTCATACGCCACCGACACGGTCAATTCGCCCGTGCGCACCGCGGCCAGTCCCGCCGCAGAAAGCAGCTCGGCCAGATGACCCGGGCGCGAACCGGGAACGCGCGATTCGTCGCGAACGCGGGGATTGAGCGAGCGTGCGGCTCCCCAGAACAACGACAGGGGTGATCGCCGTCCCGCGAAATCCCACACCGAGGCAGCGACGATTCCCCCTGGCTTGACGACCCGCGCCATCTCCGTCAAGCCGGCCACCGGATCCGTCATGAACTGCACCACCAACTGCGCCGTCGCCAGGTCGAACGTGTTCGCATCAAACGGAATGACCTCGGCCGATCCCTCCCGAGCGTCGATTCCCGGAATTCGCTCGTGGAGCGCCGCGACGAACGACCGGGATGGGTCGATCGCAGCGACGCCGTCGACTCCGAGCCGTTCGGCGAGCGGCTCGGTGAGCGCCCCCGGTCCCGCACCGATATCGATCCCGCGCTGGCCGTCGGCAAGATCGAGAAGCTCCACGAACTGAACGGCCAGCGATTCGGAGTATCGCCCCATGAACCGCTGATATGCCTGCGCGGGCACCTCGAAGCTCACGGCCTGCCTCCCGCCAGGTAGTCGACACACGAGGAGATCATCGCGATGAGGCCCGCCTCGATGATGCAGAATCCCGCGACGACGATGCCGGCCCAGACCACGGACCTCACCGTTCCACCTGGCACCCGCCTCGCGTAAAACGCATCGGGATCGGTACTGGCGCGGAGGTGCCCCACCAACCACGTCAGTGCGAGACCGGGAATACCTAATCCGAGCGGAAGCGTCAAGACGAGGAAAACCCAATAAGCCACGCATTTAGTGTAGACATCACCACAGCCACTGACCCGACTGTGCGGTCGTTTCCCAGCACGGCAGTTCCGAGTCCCCCTGTGCCAACTGCAGCCAACAGGCTGGAGCCGACAAAGCCACCCGATCCGTCCTGTTGACGGCCGATCTACCGAATCCCTCCTGTTGACGGATGCCATGGAGAGCGAAGGTGGGCTCCGAAGTGGACCGCCAGTCGCGGGCTCCCCCTGCCTTGGCCAGGCAGGTCCGCCTGGCCAGGGCCCTTCGCTTACCGCTTCCGGCAGCTTTCGTCAGTGGAGGTCCGGACTTGGGGCGTCGAGAAGGAGCATATTCCGGTCGTCGAGATCGACGATCTTGTACCGGGCCGCGGTGCGGCCGACGGCAAGCTCGTGAACCCAGGAGGCTACCGCGGTGCCGTTGCGACCAGGCCGAGTGCTGCCGATGAGGGCGATTTTGAGTGGATCCAAGACGTGTCGCTTCTTGTGATCGCCAACACTCGAATTCCCGATGATCGAATCGAGGAGGGGCGGGCCGATCGGTCCGCCCCGAGGGGTTCATGGTGCTACTTGCCTTCGGCTTCGCGGGAGACGGGTGCCCACTCGGCCCATTCGGCGAGGCGCTGCTGGTAGATGTGTGAGGCGATCTGGACGGGCTGCTCGCCGAAGAAGACGCGTAGCGGCGGCTTCTCGGCGTCGACGACCTTGAGAATCGCGGAGCCGAAGCCGACCGGCTTAGGGCTTGCGGAGTTGGCTCGCTGTGCCGCCATACCCTCGTGGATTGCGGCGTATTGCGGCTGCGCTTCAGCGACGGTTGCGGATGCGCTGCCCCAGTCGGTGTCGAACCCGCCGGGCTCGACGAGCGTGACCTTGATTCCAAAGCCGGCGACCTCCTGAGCCAGAGACTCGGAGAGCCCCTCGAGGGCCCACTTGGAAGCGTGGTACCCGCCGAGGGTGGGGAACGCACCGATGCCACCGATGGTCGAGATCTGGATGATGTGACCCGAGCCCTGCTTTCGCATGATCGGGAGAACCGCCTGGGTGACGTTGAAGACGCCGAACAAGTTCGTCTCTAGCTGGTCCCGGAGCTGCTGCTCGGTGATCTCCTCGACCGTGCCGAACAGGCCATAGCCGGCGTTGTTGATCACGACGTCGAGCCGGCCGAAGGTGTCCTGCGCGGCCTTCACGGCGGCATACACCTGGTCGCGATCGGTGACGTCGAGCTGCAGCGGCAGAACCGCGTCACCGTACTTCTCGACAAGATCGCTCAGGCTGTCGCTGTTACGGGCGGTCGCGGCGACCTTGTCGCCCCGCTCCAGTGCGGCGAGAACGAATTCACGGCCGAAGCCTTTCGACGAACCCGTGACGAACCAAACCTTGCTCATGATGCTCCTTCGATGTCTCGCGCCTTTCTGACGCTGCACGGAAACTATATGCCTTTAGTGACACCGGGTGTCAAATCTGCATCTTGGGGATATAGTGGGCATATGAGCGAGACGACGCCGTTACCGATTCGCGAGCGCACGCGACGCCTGGCGCAGACCGAGCTGACGTCGGTAGCGCAGGATCTGTTCGTTGCCCAGGGATACGACAGCACGACGGTGGATCAGATCGCCGCCGCTGCCGGCATGTCCAAGCGAACGTTCTTCCGGTACTTCCCCTCGAAGGATGACCTCGTGATCGGCAAGTACGATCTGTTCGCGGATCGGATGGCGGAGGCTCTGGACGAACGTCCGGAGGATGAGCCAGTGTGGGAGTCGCTGCGCCGAGTGTTCGACATCACCCTCGACTACGTGCAGGACGACCAGCAGCGCGCACGAAATGATGCGATGGACGAAATCGTCCGGAGCACCCCCCAGCTCTACGCCCGCTACCTCGAGAAGATGCAGCGTGTCCAGCAGCTCCTCATCGGCCGCGTCGCCGAACGGCTCACTGACCTCGCCTACGACCCCGCGGACCCCCGACCTGCGGCTATCGTCGGTGCGGCGTTTGCGTGCATGCAGGCGGCTCGGCAGTCCTGGTTTGTATCGGATCGAAGCGAACCGTTCGGGAGCTACCTCGACAACGCCATGTCCACGCTCTACATCAGCAGACCCCATGGCGCCTAGCGCTCGCCCACTCATTGGTTTGAGGGTACGCCGCGACGCATTCCAGAACCGACGCGACAACCAGCGAAGTCAGCGTCCGTTGACCTTTGAGACTCTGCGCCCCGGAACGCCACGCCTGACACGGGCTCGCGCCGCTCCTACTTGCACAGCGCTATCCGCCGGATGTTGCAGCGGCGGGGCTCGGTCACACCGTGCGGGTGTTCATCGAGCGGTACGCGCGTCAGTCGCCCAAGGAGACAGAACCACGGAGTATGCGCGCCGGCTGATCAGAGCCGAGTAACACCCGCGTCCTGTGTCTCCGAGACACAGGCAAAATGAGAAACGCCCCTGCCGTACAGAGGTCGGCAGGAGCGTTTCAATTACATCTCCGGGGCTTTTCAGCCTCTCGGAGTGGTCGGGCTGACAGGATTTGAACCTGCGACCCCTTGACCCCCAGTCAAGTGCGCTACCAAGCTGCGCCACAGCCCGTGACTTGTGCCGAACGCATCAGCACCGAGAAGAAAGCTTACCGGTTCTTGAGGGTGCCGATGTCCACCCGGCCGGCAACTATGAGCGGAACACCTCGAGGATGCTCGGCGCCCCGTCCGGAACCGACACGACCTCCACGCTGTCCCCCGCCTGCACCTCACCCGTGCGCACCACCCGGAGGTAGGCGCCGAGCCGCCCGGCCTCGGCGAATCGCTTGACCCAGCCCCGGGCATCCGCCCCACCGACCCAGCGGGCGAAGGTCGCGCAGGGCGTGCGCGGCATGGTCACCTCGACCTCGATGCCGCCGATCCTCCAGCGCTCCCCCACCCTGGCGCCGTTCACGTCGATGCCGCTCACCCGCATGTTCTCGCCGAACCAGCCGGGCGGCAGCTCCCGGCCGAGCTCCGCCTCCCACCACTCGGCATCCTCCTGCGCGTAGACGTAGAGGGCCTTGTCTTCCCCGCCGTGGTGCTTGCGGTCGGCCTGCACGTCGCCGAACATCCCGAGCCGGCGCACGCGCACCGCGCCGGTCACCGCACGCTTGTCAATCGCAGATACGCCGATCGAGCGGTCTGGTCGCAGAGAAGAGACGACGCACGCAGCGAGAAGGGAGCCCATCCGCCCAGCCTAGGAGTCTTCCTTCTCTTCCATCCACCACTCGGTGAACGAGGTCGCGCGACCTGCACTGTCGAAGGCGATCACCCACAGGTTGAGGTAGGTCGTCGACCCGGGGTACACCGTGCGTCCCTGCACGACCGCCATCGCATCGGTCACCACCACAGGCCACCACTCGAACTCCGGGTCGCTCGGCTCGTCTTCGGCCAGCCACCATTCGACGATCGAGTCCCGTCCGGAGATCGGGTCGGCGGCGGGCGAGGTCAGGTAGACGGCGTCCTCGGCGAACAGGGCCTCGACATCCTTCGGCTCGTCACCGCGCCACGCCGTGATGTAGCCCTGCATCCACGCATCGATGTTGGTCATGAGCAGGTATCCACCATGAGGCCAACCGTACGGGGCAGAGCGGATGTCGCGTAAGCCCCTATCCCAGCGTGCGGGCCAACTCCTCCGCCGCCGCCCGCGCCGAGGCGAACTCCTCGAGGCTGCGTTCCAGCTGGTCGGCGAGTGCCGGAACGGTCGCGGCGAGGGTCAGGCTCGTGGTGATCACGTGCACCTGCATGCCGAGCGCCTCACCGAGGATGATGCGCAGCGCCGGGATCTCGTGGTCCCAGTCGGCGGTCGCGGTGCCCGGATCGTAGGAGCCGCCGCGGCTGCTCACGATCACGGCCGGGCGGCCGGCCATCGGCTGACTGTCCACGTCGAACGGCGCGGTCAGCCCGGGAACGTGGATGTTGTCGATCCAGGCCTTGAGCGTCGATGGCATCGAGTAGTTGTAGAGCGGCGCGCCGATCAGCACCACGTCGGCCGCGAGCAATTCGTCGATCAGCTCGCTCTGCAGTCGTTCGGCGCCGGCAGACGGTGTCGGACCTTCCGGACGCAGCCGCTCCGGCCAGTGCAGCTGCGCCGACTCGAGGTGCGGGAGTTGGTCGCGGTGCAGGTCGCGCACGATCACGACGTGATCGTCACCGAGCGCGCGCCAGGCGTCCGCGAAGGCCCCGGTGATGTTGCGGGAGTACGACTGGCCGAGGTCGGCAGAGGAATCGAGCTGCAGCAGGGTGGGCATAGAACGACGCTATACCGCCCACCTTTCGCTAGGTGCGCTTACGCTTCTCGCGCACCCGCATGTTCACGTTGATCGGGCTGCCCTCGAAGCCGAAGATCTCGCGCAGCCGCCGGGTGATGAAGCGACGGTACTGCGGGTCGAGGAACCCGGTGGTGAAGAGCACGAATGTCGGCGGACGCGAAGCCGCCTGGGTGCCGAACAGGATGCGCGGCTGCTTTCCGCCGCGCACGGGGTGCGGGTGCTCCGCGGTGAGCTCGGCGAGCAGGGCGTTGAACTTGCCGGTGGGAATGCGGGTGTCCCAGGACTGCAGCGCGAGTTCCAGCGCGGGGACGAGCTTCTCCATGTGGCGGCCGGTACGGGCCGAGATGTTCACGCGCGGCGCCCAGGAGACGTGCGCGAGGTCCTGTTCGATCTCGCGCTCGAGGTAACGACGACGTTCCTTCTCGATGCCCTCGTCGCTGTCGAGCGTGTCCCACTTGTTGAAGGCGAGCACGAGAGCGCGGCCGGATTCGAGCACCAGGTCGATGATGCGGATGTCCTGCTCGCTGATCACCTGGCTCACGTCGATCACCACGACGGCGACCTCCGCCTTCTCGAGCGCTGCGCTGGTGCGCAGCGAGGCGTAGAAGTCGGCGCCCTGGGCGAGGTTCATGCGGCGACGGATGCCGGCGGTGTCGACGAAACGCCAGACCTTGCCACCGAGCTCGACCTGCTCGTCGACCGGATCGCGGGTGGTTCCGGCGAGGTCGTTGACGACGACGCGCTCCTCCCCCACGGCCTTGTTGAGCAGGCTGGACTTGCCCACGTTCGGGCGGCCGAGGATGGCGACACGACGCGGTCCGCCGACCTCTTCCTTGGCGACGGTGGAGACCTCGGGCAGAACGGTGAGCACGTGGTCGAGCAGATCGGCGACACCGCGTCCGTGCAGCGCCGAGACCGGCCAGGGCTCGCCGAGTCCGAGACCCCAGAGGGCTGCGGCGTCGGGCTCCTGACGGGCGTCGTCCACCTTGTTGGCGGCGAGGATGACCGGCTTGTTGCTCGAGCGCAGCATGCGCACGACGTGCTCGTCGGTCGAGGTCGCGCCGACGGTGGCGTCGACGACGAAGAGCACGGCATCGGCGAGGTCGACCGCGATCTCGGCCTGGGCGGCGACGGAGGCGTTGATGCCCTTGGCGTCGGGCTCCCAACCACCAGTGTCGACGAGGGTGAAGTTGCGGCCAGCCCATTCGCCCTTGTAGGTCACGCGGTCGCGGGTGACACCGGGGGTGTCCTGCACGACGGCCTCACGACGGCCGAGGATGCGGTTCACCAGCGCGGACTTGCCGACGTTCGGGCGACCGACGATGGCGAGCACCGGCAGGGCGGGAAGGTAGACGAGCTCATCGGAGTCGTCGCCCGCGGTGTCGAGCAACTCGAGGTCGTCGGGTTCGAGGTCGTAGTCGGCGAGGCCGAGGCGCAGCGCGTTGGCGCGCTGGGCGGCATCCGTCTCGTCGAGGGTCTGGATCTTGTCGGCAAGACGAGGATCGACGTCGCCGAACTCGTCTTTGTCGGTGAAACGCGCGTCGTTGTCGTTGTCTGCCATGCGATGTCCTTTGGGGTTTCGGTGCGCGGCTTCGCGAGCTGCGGCGCTACTCGACCGTGGAGCGAACGAGATCGACGACCGCAGAAACGGTCTGGTCGAAGTCGAGGTGGGTCGAATCGACGGTGTGCACACCGTCGGCGGCATTCATGAAATCGACGACCTTCGAGTCCTGCGCATCGCGAGAACTCAATTGCTTGCCGACATCGCTGGCCGATTGACCGGTAATCTCAGCGGAACGCCTGGCCATTCTAGCTTCTTCGGATGCCGTGAGCAGAATCCTCACCTGCGCCTCGGGCGAAACGACGGTGGTGATGTCGCGCCCCTCGGTGATGATGCCGGGACGGATGCTCGCGGCGATCACGCTGCGGAACAGCTCGACCAGTCTCGCCCGCACCGCCGGCACGCGGGCGATATGGCTCACCACCGCGGTGATGCGAGGCTCGCGGATCGCCTCGGTCACGTCGGTGTCGCCCACGCGCACGAAGTAGTCGTCCGGGTCGATGCCGATCTGATACGGGAAGGAATCGAGGGCGGCGATCACCGCGTCGGCGTCCTCGGTGTCGATGCCGGCATCCAGCACGTACCAGGCGAGGGCACGATAGGCGGCGCCGGAATCCTGGTAGTCGAAGCCGAGCTGGCGGGCCGCAGCGCGGCTCACGCTGGACTTGCCGCTGCCGGCGGGGCCGTCGATGGCGACGACGGTGTGTGCGTCGGAACCGTATGCGGCCGAACCGTGTGCGGCGCTCATGCTCCGGCCTGCGCGATCCGCCAACCGCGGGCCTCGAGGTCGGCGACGAGTCGCGCCTCCACCTCGGGCAGCACGCTGATCTCGGCCAGTCCGATCGGCACTCCTGGGGAGTGCTCCAGCCGCAGGTCTTCCAGGTTCACGCCGATCTCTCCGATTTCTGTGAGCAGCCGGGCGAGTTCGCCCGGGGTGTCGTCGACCATCACGATCAACTGGCTGAAACGCCGATCCGTGCCGTGCTTGCCCGGGATGCGCGCCACTCCCGCATTGCCCGACGCGAGCAACTCGGCCAGCGCACGGCGCGCACCGGGCGCGGTGGGGGCATCGAGGATACCGACCAGCGCGTCGAGGTCGTCGCGATAGGAGCGCAGGATGTCCGCGACGGTCGCCGAGTTCGCCCCGAGCACCTGCACCCAGAGTTCGGGGTCGCTTGCGGCGATGCGCGTCGTGTCGCGCAAGCCCTGGCCGGCGAGGCCGACCGCGGACTCTGCCGCGCCGTTCAGTCGGCCCGCGAGCAGAGACGACACCACCTGCGGCACATGGGAGACGAGCGCGACGCTGGCATCGTGCTGTTCGGCGGACATGAGAATCGGCACGGCACCGAGGTCGAGCGCGAGGCCCTCGATCACGCTGACCTGGGCGGCGGGGATGCCGTCGTGGCTGCTGATCACCCACGGGCGTCCGATGAACAGGTCGCCGCGGGCGGAGATCGCTCCCCCGCGCTCCCGACCGGCCATGGGATGGGATCCGATGTACCGCTGCACGTCGGCGCCGAGGGCGCGAAGACCCTCCAGCGGGGCGACCTTGACGCTGGCGACATCCGTCACCAGGGCGTCGGGCCAGGCCGCGAGCTCTGCGGCGAGCACGGCGGCCGTGACGTCCGGCGGCACGGCGACGACGATGAGGGTGGGATTGTCGGTGTCGCGAGCGGCGCGGCCGGCGCCGTAGTCGATGGCGAGGCTGAGATTGGCGGGCGAGGCGTCGTCGACGATCACGTCGACGCCGACAGCACGCAGACCGAGGGCGACGCTCGCGCCGAGGAGGCCGGCACCGACCACGCGCACCTGGCCGACGATACGACTGCCCGACATCGGGGCAGCACGGTGCGGCGCGGTCACTGGGCCAGGTCCACGCGGAGGGCGGTCGCTCCGCGCAGGTAGGTGTGCTGGATGTACTTGCGCGGGGTGTCGGTCTCGACCAGCGCCATCAGTCGCACGACGAGCGGCATCGAGCCGGTGACATCCATCTCCACCGCGCACATGAGGGGCACGTCACCGAGGCCGAGCTCGCGAGCGGCAAGCGCGGGGAACTCGCTGGTGATGTCCGGGGTAGCGGTGAACATCACCGAGATGAGCGCGTCGGTGTCGATCTCGTTCGCGTGCAGCGCCTTCGAGATCAGTTCCGCCGTCGAGCGCATCACCTCGTCTTTGTCATCGCGGTCGAGTTGGATGGCACCACGGATCGCGCGTACCGCCATGTCAGTCCTCCGAGTCCGTCGGGGTGGCGGGGGCGCCCTTCGCGTCCCGCGAGATGGTGAGCAGCGCGCCGAGCTCGTCCTTGCTGAGGTCGCGGATCTCGCCGGGGCCGAGCGAACCGAGATGCAATGGACCGAACTGTCGGCGCACCAGATCGATCACCGGATGCCCGACCTCTTCGAGCATCCGACGCACGATGCGATTACGCCCGCTGTGCAGGGTCACCTCGACCATGGTCTCGCTCGCTCCGGCCTGGCCGATGATGCGGGCCTTGTCGGCGGCGATCGGGCCGTCTTCGAGGTCGATGCCGCGGGTGAGCGTGCCGATGGTCTGCGGGCTCACGCGCCCCTCCACCTTGGCGATGTAGGTCTTCATCACGCCGAATCTCGGGTGGGCGAGCACGTGCGCGAGCTCGCCGTCGTTGGTGAGGATGAGCAGGCCGCTGGTCTGCGCGTCGAGGCGCCCCACGTTGAAGAGTCGTTCGTCGAAGCGCTCGACGAAACGCTGCAGGTCGGGGCGACCCCGGTCATCCTGCAGCGAACTGACGATGCCCACCGGCTTGTTCAGCATGAGATAGCGGCGACTGGTGTCGAGCTGGATGGCGCGGCCGTCCACGGCGACCCGATCGGTGTCGAGCACCCGGCGGCCGAGCTCGGTGACGACCTCGCCGTTCACCTCGACCCGTCCGGCGGCGATCAGGTCTTCGGAGACACGGCGGGAGGCTACACCGGCCGCAGCCATCAGCTTCTGCAGGCGCACGCCGTCGGAGGCGGCCCCGGAACCCGGATCAGATGACATCGGCGAAACCGTCCGAGCCGTCGGCGAGCAGTGGTGAGATCAGGGGGAGCTCCTCGATGGAGTTGATGCCGAGCTGCGTCAACAGCAACTCGGTCGTGGCGTAGTGGATGGCACCGGTCTCGCTGTCGGTGTAGGCCTCGGTGATGAGACCGCGACCGAGCAGGGTGCGAACGACGGAGTCGACGTTCACCGCGCGGATGGAGGCGACCGCGCCGCGGCTGATCGGCTGCTTGTAGGCGATCACCGCGAGCGTCTCGAGCGCCGCCTGCGACAGTCTGGTCGGATTCTGGGTGAGAACGAAATCGCGCACGACCTCGTCGAACTCGCCGCGCACGTAGATGCGCCACCCGCCCGCGACCTCGCGCAGCTCGAAACCGCGCCGCGGGGTGCCGTCGACGCCGTCGTAGTCGGCGACCAGGCGCTCGATCGACTGACGCACCGCGGCGACCGGCACGCCGAGGGAGGTCGCCAACGACACGAGCGACTGCGGCTCGTCGGCGATCATGAAGATCGCCTCGAGCGCGCGCTCGGTATCGATCGGCTCCGCGAGCACCTCGAGGGTCTCCTGCTCGATGTGCATAGACTGCTCAGTTTCCATAATCAGCTCCCAGGCTCGCGAGGGCTTCTTCGTTCCAGTGCTCGGCCGTCCAACGCACGGTCAGCTCGCCCAGCGGTTCCAGCTGCTCGAAGGCGATCGACGCCCCACGGAACAGCTCGAGGATGGCGAGGAAGCGGGCGATGATCACGCCCTTCACCTCGACACCGGCCACCAGTTGGCGGAAGGTCATCGGTTCGCCGCGGCGCAGCAGCGCCACGACGTGCGCCGCCTGTTCACGGATGCTGACCAACGGTGCGTGAAGATGGTCGAGCCCCACGGTCGGCAGCTCTCTCGGTGCCATCGCGAGGGCCGCGAGGGCGGCGAAGTCGTCGGGGGTGAGCGTCCAGACGAGCTCCGGCGTCTGGCGACGGAACTTCTCCTCGAGGCGCACCGAGCGCACATGCCGACTCGACTCCGCGTCGAAGTGGGTGCTGAACCAGCCGGTGACCTCCTTGAAGGCCCGGTATTGCAGCAGTCTCGCGAACAGCAGGTCGCGCGCCTCGAGGAGGGCGACATCCTCCGCATCGACGAGCTCGCCCTGCGGCAGAAGGCCCGCGACCTTCAGGTCGAGCAGGGTCGCGGCGACGACAAGGAACTCGCTGGCCTGGTCGAGTTCCTTGACGGAATCCAGCTGGCGCAGGTAGGCGATGAAGTCGCCGGTGACGATGGAGAGCGAGACCTCGGTGATGTCGAGTTCGTGCTTGCCGATCAGGGTCAGCAGCAGATCGAACGGCCCGTCGAAATTGTCCAGCCGCACCGAGAAGCGCGCCTCCGGCTCGACCGCCGACTCGATGTCCTGAGCGTCGACGTTAGGCGACGGCGCCACGGAAGATCAGCTCTCGAGCGAGCCCGCGGTAAGCCTGGGAGGCAGCGTGGTCGGGGGCGAACTGGATGATCGGCGTGCCGGAGACGCTCGCATCCGGGAACTTCACCGTGCGGCCGATCACGGTCTCGAATACGCGGTCGCCGAAGGTCTCCACGACCCGCTCGAGCACCTCGCGCGAGTGCAGGGTGCGCGAGTCGTACATGGTGGCGAGGATTCCGTCGAGCTCGAGCGCCGGGTTGAGCCGGTCCTTGACCTTGTCGATGGTCTCGACCAGCAGCGCGACACCGCGCAGGGCGAAGAATTCGCACTCCAGCGGGATGAGTACCCCGTGGGCAGCGGTGAGCGCGTTCACCGTCAGCAGGCCGAGCGAGGGCTGACAGTCGATGATGATGACGTCGTACTCGTCGCTCACCTTGCGCAGCACCCGGGCCAGGATCTGCTCGCGGGCGACCTCGTTGACGAGGTGCACCTCCGCGGCGGACAGGTCGATGTTGGCCGGGATGATGTCGAGGTTCGGCATCGAGGTGGTCTGGATGGCGTCGTGCGGATCCTTGACCGTGCCGAGCATCAGGTCGTAGATGTTGACGACGTCGTGGCTGGAGATTCCGAGGCCGGCGGAGAGCGCACCCTGCGGGTCGAAGTCGATCGCGAGAACACGACGGCCGTACTCGGCGAGAGACGCGCCGAGGCTGATCGCCGTGGTGGTCTTGCCGACGCCGCCCTTCTGGTTGCAGAGGGCGATGATGCGGGCCGGTCCGTGCTCGCGAAGCTCGGCCGGGACGGGGAACTCGGTGCGCGGGCGGCCCGTGGGACCGTTCACGGGGAGATCGAGGCCCGAGAGCTCATCCGCCGCTGTGTCCCGCGTTGCTGTCATCCCGACATTCCTCACTGCTGTGCGCCGGCGCCTACCGGTCCTGATGATTCTACCGATCACCATGCTGTGCGCTCGGAACGACCCGCCCTTCGACACGCTCAGGGACCGCCCTTCGACACGCTCAGGGACCGCCCTTCGACACGCTCAGGGACCGCCCTTCGACACGCTCAGGGACCGCCCTTCGACACGCTCAGGGACCGCCCTATCGAGCGCGGGGATGCGCCGTCGTGTACATGTCACGGAGGGTGTCGGCGGTGACGAGCGTGTAGATCTGCGTGGTGGCGACACTGGAGTGTCCGAGCAGTTCTTGCACCACGCGGACATCCGCTCCCCCGGCCAGGAGGTGGGTGGCGAAGGAGTGCCGGAAGGTGTGGGGCGAGATCTCCACGCCGAGCTTCGCCTGCTCCGCCCGGGCACGGATGATCAGCCAGGCGTTCTGCCGAGAGACCCGCCTGCCGCGCATGCCCAGGAACAGCGCGGGCGTCGCGGCGCCCTTCACCGACAGCAGCGGTCGCGCGCGCACCAAGTACGCGTCGATCGCCGCACGGGCGTAGCTGCCGAGTGGGACGATCCGCTGTTTGCCGCCCTTACCGAACAGTCGCACGACGTCGATCGTGCCACCCCCGTCTCCCAGGACGTCGTCGACGTTCAGGTCGACCGCCTCGGAGATGCGGGCACCGGTGGCGTAGAGCAACTCGAGCAACGCACGGTCACGCAGGGCCTGGACGTCGTCGCCCCTCGCCGCGTCCAACACCGAGGCCATCTGGTCGACGGTGATCGCCTTCGGCAGGCGCTGGGCGAGCTTCGGCGGTTTGGCGTCGGCCGCGACATCCGTCTCGACCAGTTCTTCGTCGAGCAGGAAGCGATGGAAGCTGCGCACGCTGGACAGCATGCGGGCGAGCGATGAGGCGGTGAGCGGGGACTCCTCCCGCGTGCGCAGCGCGGTGGAGAAGGCGGCGACGTCGGTCGCGGCGATGCCCTCGGGAGTGCTGATGCCGCGCGCGGAGAGCGCCGCCAGGTAGGCGGAGAGGTCGCGACGGTAGGCGGAGACCGTGTTGACCGCGAGACCGCGCTCGATGGCGACGTGCCGCAGGTATCGGTCCACCGCGCGCTCGAGCGGCGTGGGCGGTGCGGGCGCTGCGGTGGGCTCGGTCACCGGGTGATCAGTCCTGCAGCGGAACCGCTCGCGGGGGCAGCGGCGCGACACCGGGGCCGAGCGTGGCCCAGCCCTTGGCGCGGCTGACGTAGGCGGCGAGCACCGCGTTGCCGAGGATCGAGTTCTGGATGTCCCGCGCCAGGAACGCGTCGACCGCCTCGTCGAGCGGCACCCAGCGTTTCTCGATGTCGACCTCCTCCTCGGTGCGGGCGAAGACCTCGGCGGTCGCGCTCACCCCGCGGGCGAGGTAGATGCGGACGATCTCGCTGTTGCCTCCGGGAGAGGTGCGGATGTCGGAGAGGATGTGCCAGTCGGTCGCCTGCAGGTCGACCTCTTCGGCGAGCTCGCGTTGGGCCGCACCGAGCGGATCCTCCCCCGCGATGTCGAGCAGCCCGGCCGGGATCTCCCAGTCGCGCTCGCCGATCGGGTGCCGATACTGACGGATCAGCAGCACCCGCTCCCGCTCATCGAGCGCGAGCACGGCGACCGCACCGGTGTGCGCGACGAACTCGCGGGTGACCTCCTCGCCGCCGTAGAGGAAGGTGTCCTGGCGCACATCCCAGACATGACCGCGGAACACGGTCTCGCTGCGTACGATCTCCACCGGGTGCTGCTGGTCGTGGAGGCCGCCGTCGTTACCGCTGTGCTTGCTTCCGCTGTGCTGGGACACGGCTCAGGCCTCGGCGACCGTGAACAGTCGGCTTGCCTCCTGGCGCTCCAGCGCCGCGGCGATGAGCCCCTGGAACAGCGGATGCGCGCGGTTCGGGCGTGACCGCAGTTCCGGGTGCGCCTGGGTTCCCACGTAGTACGGGTGCACGTCCTTCGGCAGCTCGACGAACTCGACCAGGTGCCCGTCGGGAGAGGTCCCCGAGAAGACGAGTCCGGCATCCGCGATCTGGGGGCGGTAGGCGTTGTTGACCTCGTAACGGTGGCGGTGCCGCTCCTCGACCAGCGTCGAGTCGTACACGCCGGCGACGATCGACCCCTCGGCCAGGGCGGCCGGGTAGAGGCCGAGACGCATGGTGCCGCCCAGGTCGCCGCTGTTGATGATGTCGACCTGCTCGGCCATCGTCGCGATCACGGGGAACTCGGTCTCCGGGTCGAACTCCGACGAGGATGCCCCGCTCAGCCCGACCACGGTGCGCGCGTACTCGACGACCATGCACTGCAACCCGAGGCAGAGGCCGAGGGTCGGGACGCCGTTCTCGCGGGCGAAGCGCAGCGCGCCGAGCTTGCCCTCGATTCCCCGCACCCCGAAGCCTCCGGGAACGCAGATGCCATCGAGGTCGGAGAGCAGCTTCGCTGCGCCCTCCGGAGTCTCGCACTCGTCCGACGGCACCCACCGGATCTTGACCTTGGTCTGCTGGGCGAAGCCGCCGGCCCGCAGGGCCTCGGTCACCGAGAGGTAGGCGTCGGGCAGGTTGATGTACTTGCCGACCAGCCCGATCGTGACCTCGTGCTTGGGCTCGTGCACGGCGCGGAGCAGATCGCTCCAGCCCGACCAGTCGACGTCGGGGGTCTCGAGCTCGAAGTGTTCGGTGATGTACCCGTCGAGGCCCTGGTCGTGCAGCATGGTGGGGATGTCGTAGATGCTCGGCACGTCGACCGCGTTGACGACGGCCTCGATGTCGACGTCACACATCAGCGCGATCTTGCGCATCATCGAGTCCGGCACCTCACGGTCGGACCGCAGCACGATCGCATCGGGCTGGATACCGATCGAGCGCAGGGCCGCGACGGAGTGCTGGGTGGGCTTGGTCTTCTGCTCGCCCGCCGCACCGAGGTATGGCACCAGCGAGACATGCACGAAGAAGCAGTTGCGGCGCCCGATCTCGTGACGCACCTGGCGTGCGGCCTCGAGGAAGGGCTGCGACTCGATGTCGCCGACGGTGCCGCCGACCTCGGTGATGATCACATCGGGCTTGTCGTCTCCGAAGGCCTGCAGCCGCATCCGTCGCTTGATCTCGTCGGTGATGTGCGGGATCACCTGCACGGTGTCGCCGAGGTATTCGCCGCGACGCTCCTTCGCGATGACGTTGGAGTAGATCTGGCCGGTGGTGACGTTCGCGGCCTGGCTCAGGTTGATGTCGAGGAAGCGCTCGTAGTGGCCGATGTCGAGGTCGGTCTCTGCACCGTCGTCGGTGACGAAGACCTCGCCGTGCTGGAACGGGTTCATCGTGCCCGGGTCGACGTTGAGGTACGGATCGAGCTTCTGCATGACGACGCGCAGGCCGCGAGCCGTGAGCAGGTTACCGAGACTGGCTGCCGTGAGTCCCTTACCGAGACTCGAAACGACACCGCCGGTGACGAAGATGTGCTTGGTTACGTCCGCGTTGTTATTGTCCACCACGGGGTTACAGCTTATCCCACCGGCGAAGCACTCTGGCCAGCGCCGGGCCGCCTTCGCCCGCCGCGAACCTGGCCCTCTCGAGACCCGCCCTCCCGGGAGCCACCCGTGACTCCGTCGCTAGCTGTCGAGCCCGCGCGCCGTCTCGATCAGTTCACGCGCGTGCGCGAGTCCACTCTCCGAATCGGGCAGGCCAGACAGCAGTCGCGCCATCTCCTCGATGCGCTGCTCGCCCTGGAGTTGCTGCACGCTGCTCGCCGTGACGGTGCCCGAGCTGTCCTTCACCACCCGAAGGTGATTTGTCGAGAAGGCGGCGACCTGCGCCAGGTGCGTCACCACGATCACCTGCGCCGACCTGGAGAGCCGCGCGAGCCGTCGTCCGATCTCGATGGCGGAGGCGCCACCGACGCCGGCGTCGACCTCGTCGAAGATGAAGGTCGGCACGGGATCGCTGCCCGCGATCACCACCTCGATCGCCAGCATCACCCGCGACAGCTCGCCGCCCGACGCGCCCTTGCCGAGCGGGCGCGACTCCGCACCGGGATGCGGCGCGAGAAGAATGGAGACCGCGTCTTTGCCGCTGAGCGAGTAGTCGCTGCGGTCGGTGACCTCCACGACGATGCGCGCATCCGGCATGGCGAGGGCGGCCAGTTCCGCGGTCACCGCCTCGGAGAGACGGATGGCGCTGCCGCGGCGCAGCGCGCTCAGTCGCTCCGCCAGCTCCATCACCTTCGCCCGATCGGCCTCGACTTCGCGGCCGAGTCCTTCGATGCGGTCGGAGTCGTTGTCGAGCTCGAGCAGGCGTGCGCTGCCGGTCTCCAGATAGTCGATCGCCTCGGCCAGGGTGGGCCCGTACTTGCGGGCGATGGTGCCGAGGTCGGCCCGACGACCCTGCACGATCTCCAGCTCGCGACTGCCGTCGGAGTCGAGGGTGGCGAGGTAGCTCGACAGCTGCACCGCGACATCCGAGACCAGGAAGCTCGCCTCGGCGAGGGCTGCGGAGATGCCGGCCAGAGCGGTGTCGTGTTCGGCGGCGCGTTCCAGCTGGCGACGCGCGGTCTCGAGCAGGGTTACCGCGTCGGGGGTCTCGTCGGGGGTCTCGGTCGCGATGAGTTCGTGGGCCTGCGCTGCCGCGAGTCGGAGGTCTTCGAGGTTGCTGAGCCGCTCGGCCCGCTCGGCGAGCTCGTCGTCTTCGCCGGCCTGCGGTGCGACCGCCTCGATCTCTGCCATCGCTGCCCGCAGGTTGTCGGCCTCCGCGGCACGACGATCGCGCTCGGCGACCAGCACGTCGAGTTCGCCCTGATCGGCCTGCCAGCGACGGTAGGTCTGCTGGTAGTCATCGAGCGTCGCCGCGAGCTCGGCGCCGGCGAAGCGGTCGAGCGCCTCACGTTGCGCGGTGGCCGAGCGGAGCCGCACCTGGTCGGACTGGCCGTGTACCACCACCAGCTGTTCGCCGATCTCGGTCAGCACTCCGACCGGGGTGGTGCGACCGCCGACGGTGGCACGGCTGCGACCTTCCTGCGAGATCGAGCGACCCAGGATCAGCTCGTCGCCTTCCAGCTCGCCGCCGGCGTCCAACACCCGCTCGGCCACCGCACCGGCCGGGTCGATCTGCCAGTGCCCCTCGACGATCGCGGAGCTTGCGCCCTGGCGCAGCATCGCACTGTCTGACCGATCGCCCAGCAGCAGACCGAGCGCGGTGACCACCATGGTCTTGCCCGCGCCCGTCTCCCCGGTCACCGCGGTGAAGCCGGGACCGAGCGGAAGTCGGGCATCGCCGATGACCCCGAGATTGCGGATCGAGATCTCCTCGATCACGGCTGGGCTCCGTCGGCGGCCGGCCCGCGCCATCCGCTGGTCGGCAGATTGAATTTGCCCACCAGACGATCGGTGAACGGACCGTGATGCAGGCGGGCGAGGCGCACGGGAACCTTCGACCGGCGCACGACGACGCGGGCGCCCGGGGCAAGATCATGGGTGCGTCGCCCGTCGCACCAGAGCACTCCGGTGCCCTGGGTACGCGCGAGCACCTCGACGGCGAACACGGAATCCGGGCCGACGACGAGCGGCCGGGCGAACAGGGCGTGCGGGCTGAGCGGCACGAGGAGCATCGCATCGACACTCGGCCAGACGACGGGGCCACCGGCAGAGAAGGCGTACGCGGTCGACCCCGTCGGGGTGGACATCACGACGCCGTCGCAGCCGAAGGAGGACAGCGGCCGGCCATCGACCTCGATGACGACCTCGAGCATCCGCTCCCGGCTCGCCTTCTCCACGGTGGCCTCGTTGAGCGCCCAGGTGTCATAGACGACCTCGCCGGCGACCTTCACCCGCACCGCGAGCGTCATGCGCTCCTCGACCTCGTAGTCGCGGGCCAGGGCCCGTTTGATCGTGTTGTCGAGGTTGTCGCGCTCGCTCTCGGCGAGAAAACCGACGTGCCCGAGATTGACACCGAGCAGCGGCGCAGACGACCCACGCACCATCTCGGCCGCGCGGAGGATCGTGCCATCGCCGCCCAACACGATGACGAGCTCCAGGGCGGTCAGGGCCACCGACTGGAGCAGCACCGCAGCCTCTCGGAGCTCCGGCGCCTGCGCCACGATGTCGTCGTACTCGTCCTCCTTCAGCACCGGGGTGACCCTGTGAGCGACGAGGGTATGACAGGCCTGCACCGCGGCGTCGAGCGAGTCCTGCCGACCGGTGTGCGAGACCACGAGCATGTGGCGTGGCATTCCGCCATCGGCGCTGATCGCGGCCGCGCTCGCGGTATCGGGCCTGAACTCGTTCGTGCGCTCGCCAGCACTCGGCGCGATCCGGTCTTCCACAGTTACTCCTCGTGAGTCGATCGGGTCGGGTGCGCATCCGGTGGCCGCGGCCGCCAGCTCAGTCCGCTCGGTCACTCCGGGCGTGCCGAAGCGAAAAGCCGATCTGTCCATTCTGTCGGATCGGTGCCCACCCGTGCGCTCAACCAGGCCAGATACTCGTGGTTTCCTGCGCTACCGAGGATTGGGGAGGAGATGAGTCCGGCCGTCTTGAGTCCCAGATCCCAGGCCGACCAGAGAACGGTGCTGACCGCCTCCGACCGAAGGCCCGCGTCGCGCACGATTCCTTCACGGATGCCCGACCGCCCCACCTCGAACTGCGGCTTGATGAGCAGGACGTAATCGGCATCCAATCCCACCGTCTCCACCAGTGCGGGCAGCACGTGGGTGAGGGAGATGAACGAGAGATCGCCGACGACGAGGTCTACGGCGACCGGGCGGCGGGCCGCGTCGTCGAGTTTCTCGCCGGTCATCTCGCGCGCGTTGAAACCTTCGATCACCGTGACGCGTTCGTCCCCGCCGATCAGCGGGGACAACTGTCCGTGACCCACGTCCAGCGCGACCACGTGGGCTGCCCCGCGCTCGAGCAGCACCTGGGTGAAGCCGCCGGTCGAGGCGCCGACATCCAGCGCGGATCGCCCGGCGACGGGGATCTCGAAGACGTCGAGGGCCGCGAGCAGCTTGTGCGCCGCTCGACTGACGTAGTGATCGATTCCGATGATCGCCAGATCCTGGTCCGGCCCGACGCGGAAGGACGGCTTGATTATCGTCTCCCCGTCGACGAGGACCGAGCCGTCGGCGATCAGCCGCGCAGCGTGCGTGCGCGAACGCACCAGCCCGCGCTCGGCGAGGGCCGCATCAAGTCTCTGCTCCGTCGCGCTCACTGCGGCGAATCCGCACCCTCCAGCGTCGCACGCAGCTGGTCATGGATCTGCACGAATGCCTCGGCTCGGGTCTCGAGGGGCTGATCTTCGATCAGACGCAGACGGGAGAGGAGGGCATCCGCCTCACCGGTCTGCGGAGCACCCGTCGTGCCATCGCTCATGTCGTCGTGAATCTCCATGACTCAGACGCTACCCTCGCCGTACAGTTCGGGCGCGACATCGAGACCGTAGATCGGCAGACCCGATTCCCAGATCAGGGTGGATGCGGCGCGCAGCAGGTCGATCGGACGCCCGGGCTTCACGACCGTCACCGCTGTTCCCAGCAGTTGCACTGTCGCGTCGCCGACCGTCACGGTGGTCGCGCCCCGCAGAGTCGTCTTGCGCACCGCGACGGGATAGGGCTGGTCGAGTTCGCGCAGGTCCTGGAGGATATAGGTCGGTCGCGACTTCGCGTCGGCGGCCAGCACCTTCTTCGAGTGGTCGATGCCGGTCAGCACCAGCACCGATTCCATGTCCGCACGGTTCGCCCCGAGGATGTCGGTGTCGAGCCGGTCGCCGATGAAGAGCGGCTTCGTGCCACCGAAGCGTGCCACCGCCTCGTCGAAGATCGCGACCTCGGGCTTGCCCGCGACGACGGGCAGTCGCCCGATGGCGGTGTGCACCGCCGAAACGAGAGTGCCGTTACCCGGCGCGATGCCCCGAGCTTGCGGAATGGTCCAGTCCGTATTGGTGGCGACCCACGGCATCGTCTCGTCCGCGCCGAGTGCGTACGACGCCTCGGCCAGCTGCAGCCAGCCCACGTGGGGCGCGAAGCCCTGGATGACCGCGGCCGGCTGGTCGAGCGCCGAATCTGTCACGACGAACCCGGCCGCCTCCACCACCGTCGTGAGCCCTTCGCCCCCGACCACGAGAATGGTGGCGCCGGCCGGAACCAGCTCAGCCAGCAGCCGCACCGCGGCCTGCGGCGAGGTGACGACATCGTCGGCCGTCACCGTCAGCCCGAGTCCGGTCAGGTGCTCGGCGACGGATGCCGCGGTGCGGGAGGCATTGTTGGTCAGGTACCCGACTCGGCGGTTCTCTGCCGCGTGGTTGATGCTCTCGACGGCGTACGGAATCGCGTCCGCGCCGGTGTAGACGACGCCGTCGAGGTCGGCAAGCAGCAGGTCGACCCCGTGCAGGGGCGACTCAGTCGTGGGTTTCTTCGCCATCGATTCCCTCGTCTTCCAGGTCGGCGGCGTCCTCTTCCTGTTCGGCAACCGTGACCTCGTCGACGTCATCGCTCAGCCCGCCGTCGGGGCCGTCTTCCTCGACGACCTCCACGACGTCGTCATCGGCACCGGAACTGTCGAGTGCGGCACTCGCCCGGTCGGAGCGCTCCCACCAGACCTCGGCCTCGTCATCGCGCCCGAGGTCTTCGAGCACCGCGGCATAGGCGTCGAACAGTGCGGGACTCCACGGGAAGGCAGTGTCGGGGTCCAGCTGCGGAATCTGCAGCTCGATGAGAGCGGCATCGGCCTGACCGAGATCGAGGCGAGCACCGGACATCGCGATCGCAAGCATCACCTGCACATCGGCGGGAAGGGTCGTCCGGTCGACGGAACGGCCGAGCTCGAGTGCCTTGTCGGCACGGTCGAGCCCGCGCTCGCTGTCCACCATCAGCGGGAGCTGATCGTTGTTGCCCGAGATACGACGGTAGGTGCGGAGTTCACGCAGCGCCAGCGCGAAGTCGCCTACCGAGTAGGCGGTGATCGCCAGGGTCTCGCGAACGACTCCGATGCGCCCGGCGCGACGCGCGGCCGACACCGCGTGCTGGTGAGCGAGAGCGGGATCCGACTCGATGAGGCGGGCCACCATGACCAGGTGACGCGCGACCTCGTCGGCGTTCTCCTTGCTCAGGGTTTTGAGCTGGGCGCGGGCGACCCGGTCGAGTTCCTTCGCCTGTACGTCCTCGGGAACGATCGGGTCGTCGTGCCGATTGCGCACAGACCGGAGCTTCAGCGGATCCGGGTCGACGTAGTCATCCTGAGCCGAACGGCCCTGATAGCCCGTCCGGGGCGCCCCCGGACGATCGGGACGGCCGCCGCGCTCGGGGCGACCGCCGCTGCTCGGGCGACCGCTACCGCTCGGGCGACCACCGGTGGCGGGCCGCTGCGGACGCGAGTCCTTGTTCCAGCGCGGAGCGTCACCCTCGCGACGCGGACGAGAGTCGCCATCTCGGCGCGGACGGGAGTCACCATCGGAACGCGGGGCGCGATCGGGGCGCGGTGCGCCGTCGCGAGGCCCTCCTCGGTCCGGTCCCCCTCGGCTCGGCCTGCGATCGTCCGGGCGTCCGCTGGCCGGCTTGTCGCCCGGGCGTCGTCCTCGTTCTCCGAAATCAGACACGGTTGTCTCCTTGGGGTTTGGTCACTGTGAAAATTATGGGTGCTGCAGCTGCGACGGTTCGCGCTAACGATGATTCGCGTTAACGCAGTATGGCCACCCCTCGCGGGATGGCCATACTGGTTTTTCTAAGTTAAGTCCGGCGGTGTCCTACTCTCCCACAAGGTCCCCCTTGCAGTACCATCGGCGCTGAGAGTCTTAGCTTCCGGGTTCGGAATGTGACCGGGCGTTTCCCTCTCGCTATGGC